>Ga0247741_1000018_pt1 | contig 237042 bp, 193 predicted proteins | sample UWRJL213509R2_FD_180945 | JGI IMG/M metagenome (GOLD analysis project Ga0247741, IMG submission 180945) | Plant litter microbial communities from Arlington Agricultural Research Station in Wisconsin, United States - UWRJ-L213-509R-2 | ecosystem: Environmental > Terrestrial > Plant litter >...
ACAAATCATAAGGACTCATTTCTAGTTTCACTTTATCACCAGGTAATAACTTGATGTAATGCATACGCATTTTTCCAGAAATATGAGCAATTACGATATGTCCATTTTCTAACTCTACACGGAACATCGCATTTGATAATGCTTCAATGATTGATCCGTCTTGTTCTATTGCTGATTGTTTTGCCATAAATATATTAAGCTACTGCTTTTCTATTTTTACCAGTCTTCATTAAACCATCATAATGTTTGTTTAACAAGTATGAATTGATTTGTTGAATAGTATCTATTGCAACTCCAACCATAATTATTAATGAGGTACCTCCAAAAAACATTGCCCAAGATTGTTGTACATCCATAATACTTACAACAATAGCTGGGAACACAGCAATCAAAGCAAGGAATAAAGACCCTGGGAAAGTTATTAAAGACATCACTTTATCAAGAAAATCTGAAGTTTCTGCTCCCGGTCGAACGCCAGGAATAAAACCACCACTTCTTTTTAAATCATCGGCCATTTTGTTAGTAGGCACTGTGATTGCAGTATAGAAAAATGTAAATACAATAATTAAAGTTGCAAAAACAAAATTATACCAAAATCCAAAGATATTACTAAATGCTCCAACAATAGATTGTGATGTGTCTGACTTAGACAATCCTGCTACAGCAGCAGGAATAAACATAATTGCCTGAGCAAAAATGATTGGCATAACTCCCGAAGCATTAAGCTTAAGAGGAATCCATTGTCTATTACCACCTGCTAAATCCTGCTCATAATCTCCAGTTGTAGTACGACGAGCGTATTGAACCGGGATTCTACGTACTGCCATTGTAAGCAACACGCAAGCAATGATTACCAATAACCACACAATAATTTCAATAACTAACAACATTGGACCTCCATTGTTATTGGTTACTCTGGTTGTAAACTCTTGTATAAAAGCTTGCGGTAAGCGCGCTAAAATACCAACCATAATCAATAATGAAATTCCATTTCCAATACCTTTATCTGTAATTTTTTCTCCAAGCCACATAGCAAAAATTGTACCAGTAACCAAGATGATAACAGAAGAGAACAAAAATTCAGGTGAATTAAAACCTAGTAAGAATGCACTACCAGGTAACGTTCTGTATAAATTATAGATATAAGTTGGACCTTGAACCAGTGTAATAGCTATAGTCAACCAACGAGTGATTTGATTAATCTTTTTTCTACCACTCTCTCCATCGTTTTGAAGTTTTTGTAAATAAGGAATAGCAATTCCCATTAACTGAACAACAATAGATGCAGAAATATAAGGCATAATACCCAAAGCAAAAACTGAAGCTTTAGAGAAAGCACCTCCTGTAAACATATCTAAGATAGATCCTAGACCATTTTTAGTTTGTCCCGCTAAACCAGTTAATTGAGTTGCGTCAATTCCCGGAAGCGTAACATGTGCACCAAAACGATATACTAAAAGCAATCCTAATGTAATTAGGATTCTGTTTTTCAGTTCTTCGATTTTCCAAACATTACTTATTGATTCAATAAATTTCTTCATCTTAATAGATAAGTTATATAGTTACAGCTTCTCCTCCAGCAGCTTCAATAGCAGCTTTTGCAGTAGCAGTAAATTTGTGGGCAGTTACTTTTAATTTTGCTTTCAATTCTCCTCTACCTAAAATCTTAACGATTTCATTTTTGGTAGCAAGACGATTTGCTACGAAATCTGTCATTGAAACAGAATCAGTAATCACACCATTGTCTACTAATAATTGAAGCGTATCTAAATTAACACCTTCGTATTCTTTACGATTGATGTTTGTGAAACCAAACTTAGGCACACGTCTTTGAAGTGGCATTTGCCCTCCCTCAAAACCAATCTTTTTAGAATAACCAGAACGAGATTTTGCTCCTTTGTGACCTCTTGCAGAAGTACCACCTTTTCCAGAACCTTCTCCTCTACCTAATCTTTTATTTTGATTGTGTGTTGACCCTTCAGCTGGTTGTAAGTTACTTAAATTCATAACAGTATTTGTTATTTAGCTTCTTCTACAGAAACTAAGTGTTTAACTTTGTTTATCATCCCAAGGATTGCAGGATTTGAATCATGCTCTACAACTTGTCCCATTTTACGTAGACCTAAAGCTTCCAAACCTCTTTTTTGAGAAAGAGGGCAGTTGATTTTGCTTCTTACTTGTTTTACTAATAATTTAGCCATAATTTCCTTGAATTAACCTTTAAAAACTTTTTCTAAAGAAACACCTCTTTGTTTTGCAACAGTATAAGCGCTTCTCATTTGTAATAAAGCATCAAAAGTTGCTTTCACTACGTTATGAGGATTTGATGATCCTTGAGATTTAGATAATACATCGTGAATACCTACTGATTCAAGAACTGAACGAACAGCTCCACCAGCAATAACTCCCGTACCATGAGAAGCAGGAATTAAGAATACACGCGCACCACCAAATTTACCTTTTTGTTCGTGAGGAACAGATTGTCCGTTCAAAGGAATTTTTACTAAATTTTTCTTAGCATCTTCTACTGCTTTCGCAATTGCTTCAGAAACGTCTTTAGATTTTCCTAATCCATGACCAACTACTCCGTTTTCATCACCTACAACTACAATAGCAGAAAAACCAAATGCTCTACCACCTTTTGTAACTTTAGTAACACGATTAACACTTACCAGACGATCTTTAAGTTCAAGACCACTTGGTTTTACCAATTCTACATTTTTGTATTTAGACATAATATATTAGAATTTAAGTCCAGCCGCTCTTGCGCCTTCTGCTAATGATTTAATACGACCGTGATATAAATAACCACCTCTATCAAAAGTGATTGTATCAATCCCAGCTTTTAACGCTTTCTCTGCAACTAATTTTCCAACAGCAGCAGCGATTTCAACGTTAGTACCTTTTCCTATTTCTTTTTCTCTTGAAGATGCAGCTAATAAAGTAACTCCATTTACGTCATCAATAAGTTGAGCATAAATTTCTTTGTTACTTCTAAATACAGATAGTCTTGGGTTAGTAGCAGTACCACTAATCGATTTTCTAATTCTGAATCTAATTCTCTGTCTTCTATCAGATTTTGTTAATGACATAATCTTATTTTTTAAGCTGATTTACCTGCTTTTCTTCTTAATACTTCACCCACAAATTTAACACCTTTTCCTTTGTATGGCTCAGGCTTACGGAAACCTCTGATTTTCGCAGCAACCTGTCCTAAAAGTTGTTTGTCAAATGATGTTAATTTTACAATAGGGTTTTTACCTTTTTCAGATATTGTTTCTAAAACTACTTCTGGAGCAACTTCTAAAACAATATTGTGAGAATATCCAAGAGCTAAATCTAACTTTTGACCTTGGTTTGAAGCTCTATAACCAACTCCAACTAATTCAAGTTCTTTTGTAAAACCTTCAGATACACCAATTATCATATTATTGATTAATGATCTGTATAATCCGTGTTTTGCTCTTTGGTCTTTATGATCAGACGATCTTTCTAATAGAACCTGATCGCCTTCAACTTTTACAGTAATGTCCGAAAACTCCTGAGTTAGTTGACCTTTTTTTCCTTTTACCGTAACGATACCATCTTTAACTTCTACAGTTACTCCGGCAGCGATTACAATTGGGCTTTTACCTATTCTTGACATCTTATTTAGTCTTTAAAATTAGTATACGTAACAAATTACTTCACCACCTACATTTAATTGCTTAGCTTGTTTTCCTGTCATCAAACCTTTTGATGTAGAAACAATAGCAATTCCTAACCCATTAAGGATTCTTGGTAATTTGGCAGCACCTGCATATTTACGTAAACCAGGTTTACTAATTCTTTGGATATCTTTAATTACAGGCTCTTTAGTATCTTTATCATACTTCAAAGCGATTTTGATTGAACCCTGAACAGAGTTGTCTTCAAATTTGTAACTCAAGATATAACCTTGATCAAATAAGATCTTAGTTATTTCTTTTTTTAGATTAGAAGCTGGAATTTCAACAACTTTGTGGTTTGCAGCCACAGCGTTACGAACTCTAGTCAAATAATCTGCAATAGGATCTGTATACATATGTATTTGATTGCGATTATGGTTTTCGGGAGACACCCGTCTCCCGAACCTTTAATCAATTAAAATTATTTTTTGGTTTGCAAAAGTAATAACTTTTTGCGAGATTACCAAGATGCCTTTTTAACTCCAGGAATTAATCCATTATTAGCCATCTCACGGAAAGTTACACGTGAAATACCGAATTGACGGATATACCCTCTTGGTCTACCTGTTAATTTACAACGATTGTGTAAACGAACTGGTGAAGCATTTTTAGGTAATTTTTGTAGACCTTCAAAATCTCCAGCTTCTTTCAAAGCTTTTCTTTTCTCAGCATACTTTGCTACCGTTTTTTCTCTCTTAACCTCGCGGGCTTTCATTGATTCTTTAGCCATGTCTTAATTCTTTTTAAAAGGTAATCCTAATTCAGCCAATAATGACTTTGCTTCCTTGTCTGTTTTTGCAGTAGTAACAAATGTAATATCCATTCCTGAAATTTTATTTACTTTGTCAATATCAATTTCCGGGAAAATGATTTGCTCTAAAACTCCAAGATTGTAATTACCCCTTCCGTCGAAACCAGTAGCTTTGATACCACTAAAATCTCTAACGCGTGGTAAAGCAGAAGTAACAAGTCTATCTAAAAACTCATACATTCTTTCACCACGTAAAGTAACTTTTGCTCCAATAGGCATCCCTTTTCTCAATTTAAAAGACGCAACGTCTTTCTTTGAAATTGTAGATACTGCTTTTTGTCCAGTGATCTTTGTTAACTCATCAACCGCATAGTCAATAAGTTTTTTATCAGATACAGCTGCACCAACTCCACGGCTCAAAACGATTTTTTCAAGTTTTGGAACTTGCATCACGTTTGTATATCCGAATTCCTCTTTAAGAGCAGAGATTACTCTACTCTTATATTCTTCTTTTAGTCTAGGTGTATATGCCATTACTATAGTACTTGATTAGATTTTTTTGAAAATCTTACTTTCTTATCTCCTTCTACTCTAATACCAACTCTAGTTGTTTCCTTAGTTTTAGGATCAATTAGTGAAATGTTAGATATTTGTATAGAAGCTTCTTTCTTAACGATACCACCTTGAGGGTTTTTAGCACTTGGTTTTGTATGTTTCGAAACCATGTTTACACCTTCAACTATCGCTTTATTTTTCTCACGGTAAACACGTAAAACTTTACCTTCAGCACCTTTATGGTCTCCAGCAATAACTCTTACGATATCTCCTGATTTTATTTTTAGCTTTATCATCTTAAAACGAATTAAAGCACTTCTGGTGCTAATGATACAATTTTCATGAATTGTTTTTCACGAAGTTCTCTTGCTACCGGACCAAAAACACGAGTTCCTCTCATTTCCCCTGCAGCGTTCAAAAGAACACATGCATTATCATCGAAACGGATATAAGAACCATCAGCTCTTCTCACTTCTTTTTTGGTACGTACAACAACTGCAGTTGAAACAGCTCCTTTTTTAACGTTACCGTTAGGAGTTGCATCTTTAATAGATACTACAATCTTGTCACCAACAGAGGCATACCTTCTTTTGGTACCTCCTAAAACACGGATAGTTAAAACTTCTTTTGCTCCCGTGTTATCTGCTACTTTTAGTCTTGATTCCTGTTGTACCATAATTATTTAGCTCTTTCTAAGATTTCAACTAATCTCCAACATTTTGTTTTACTTAAAGGACGCGTTTCGCTAATTCTTACAGTATCTCCAATGTTACAGTCGTTTGTTTCGTCGTGTGCAACGTATTTCTTTGTTTTCAACACGAACTTACCGTATAATGGGTGTTTTACTTTTCTTACTTCAGCAATAACAATAGACTTATCCATTTTATTTGAAGTAACAACACCTATTCTTTCTTTTCTTAAATTTCTTTTTTCTTCCATCTTTCAGCAGAATACAATTATTGTAACTCTCTTTTAGTTAACTCTGTAGCCAATCTTGCAACTGTTCTTCTTACACTTCTAATTTGAAGTGGGTTCTCAATTGGAGAAATAGCGTGAGCCATTTTTAGGTCAGCATATATTTTCTTAGTTTGACTAAGTTTTTCTTGCAACTCCGCTGCAGAAAGATCTTTTATTTCTGATTGTTTCATAATATAAATTTAATTATGCTTCGAAATCTCTAGCAACGACGAATTTAGTTTTTACTGGAAGCTTTTGAGCTGCAAGACGTAAAGCCTCTTTTGCAACTGATAAAGGAACTCCTCCAACTTCAAACATAATTCTTCCGGGTTTAACAACGGCAGCCCAATATTCAACGGCACCTTTACCTTTACCCATACGTACCTCAAGAGGCTTCTTAGTAATTGGTTTGTCTGGAAATATTTTGATCCATAATTGTCCTTCTCTCTTCATGAAACGAGTTGCAGCAATACGCGCAGCTTCGATTTGACGAGAAGTTAAGAACATTCCATCTTCATGTACAGATTTAATACCAAACATTCCATTAGAAAGTTCATGCCCTCTTTGAGAGTTACCTTTCATTTTACCCTTTTGTACCTTACGGTATTTTGTTCTTTTAGGCTGTAACATTTTTCTTTAGTTTAAAAATTTACTTTCTTTTACGAGCGTCTGGTTTTCCACCTTTATTAAAAGGCTTTCTATCTCCTCTCGGAGAATCGCCACCTTTACCACCACCAGTTCCAGATTGTTTTTTATCCATTCCTGCAAGTGGAGAAAGATCTCTCTTTCCATAAACTTCACCTTTCATGATCCATACTTTGATACCCATTCTACCGTAAGTAGTATGAGCTTCAGCCAAAGCATAATCAATGTCAGCTCTGAAAGTTGATAGAGGAATTCTACCTTCTTTGAAACCTTCTGAACGCGCCATCTCAGCACCATTCAAACGACCAGAAATCAAAACTTTGATACCCTCAGCGTTCATACGCATAGAAGCAGCAATAGCCATTTTGATTGCACGTCTGTAAGAGATACGGCTTTCGATTTGACGAGCGATGCTTGTCGCCACAAGATAAGCATCTAATTCAGGTCTTTTGATTTCAAAGATGTTGATTTGAACCTCTTTGTCAGTAACTTTCTTAAGTTCTTCTTTTAACTTGTCTACCTCTTGCCCACCTTTTCCGATAATGATACCAGGTCTAGCAGTAGTGATAGTAACGGTTACAAGTTTCAAAGTTCTCTCGATGATTACTTTTGATACACTAGCTTTTGATAAACGAGCGTGGATATACTTTCTGATTTTGTGATCTTCGGCAAGTTTATCACCGTAATCATTTCCACCATACCAGTTTGAGTCCCACCCTCTGATGATACCAAGTCTATTTCCAATTGGATTTGTCTTTTGTCCCATGCTGCTTAAGAATTGCTTTGTGTGTTATTGATAGCTCCAAGCACGATTGTAACGTGGTTAGAACGTTTTCTTATTCTGTGTGCACGACCTTGTGGAGCTGGACGAAGTCTTTTCAACATCATTCCACCATCTACTCTGATCTCTTTAACAAATAATCCAGCTTCTTCTAAATTACCTTCACTATTTTTTTGCTCCCAGTTATTGATTGCAGATAATAATAGTTTCTCTAATTTTCTTGAAGCTTCTTTAGAACTGAATCTTAAGATGTTAAGTGCTCTTTCTACCTTCTGACCTCTTACCAAGTCCGCTACTAAGCGCATTTTTCTAGGTGAAGTAGGGCAGTTATTCAATTTTGCGAAAGCAATAGACTTATTAGCCTCTTTTCTCGCATCTGCTGTTTCTCTTTTACGAACTCCCATTGCTTCTTATTTTTTACCTTTATTTTTTGCTCCAGCATGACCTCTAAAAGATCTAGTTGGTGAAAACTCTCCTAATTTGTGACCTACCATGTTTTCTGTTACGTAAACTGGTACAAATTGACGACCGTTATGAACTGCGATAGTTTGTCCAACGAAATCTGGAGTAATCATAGAAGCTCTAGACCAAGTCTTTACTACACTATTTTTACCACTTTCTACGTTTTCCTGAACTTTCTTGTCTAACTTATAATGAACGAAAGGTCCTTTTTTTAATGAACGTGCCATATCTTATTATTTCTTTCTACGTTCTACGATATACTTGTTACTCGGGTTTTTCTTAGAACGAGTTCTATAACCTTTTGCTGGTATTCCATTTCTTGAACGTGGATGTCCACCAGAAGAACGTCCTTCTCCACCACCCATTGGGTGATCAACAGGGTTCATTGCAACAGGTCTTGTTCTAGGTCTTCTTCCTAACCATCTTGTTCTACCAGCTTTTCCTGATACAACTAATTGGTGGTCTGAATTAGAAACAGCTCCAATAGTAGCCGAACAAGTTAACAAGATCAATCTTGTTTCACCAGATGGCATTTTAATTGTAGCATATTTTCCATCTCTTGCCATTAACTGAGCAAATGTACCAGCCGAACGCGCGATTACCGCACCTTGACCTGGACGTAACTCAATACAAGAGATTACAGTTCCCAAAGGAATTCTGCTTAAAGGCAATGTATTACCAATTTCTGGTTGAGATTCTGGACCAGAAACTAATTTCTGACCAACTTTCAATCCGTTTTGAGCAATTACATAAGTTTTCTCTCCATCAGCATAAGCTAATAAAGCGATAAATGCAGTACGATTTGGATCGTATTCGATTGATTTCACTGTAGCCGGAATTCCGTCTTTAGTTCTTTTGAAATCAATAATACGATATCTCTGCTTGTGACCACCACCCGTATAACGCATGGTCATCTTTCCTTGACTATTTCTACCTCCAGAGTTTTTTATCGGCGCTATCAAAGAGCGTTCCGGCTTATCAGTTGTAATGGCGTCATAACCATTCACAACTCTAAATCGCTGACCTGGGGTAATAGGTTTTAATTTTCTTACTGACATTTTTCTATCTTAGATATTGTTGTAAAAATCAATTGTTTCTCCTTCTTGTACTTGAACAATCGCTTTTTTATATGCATTTGTCTTTCCACTGATCAAACCACTTTTAGTGTATTTTGTGCTTCTATCCGGTCTTACGTTCATCGTGTTAACTGAAACGATAGTCACTCCATAAGCAGCTTCAACAGCTTTCTTAATTTGAACTTTGTTTGCTTTTTTGTCAACAACGAATCCGAAGCGGTTTAAAACTTCACTTTCTTTGGTTACTTTTTCTGTTACTATAGGTCTAATTATGATGCTCATATTCCTATTATTTGCTTAAATTTTCTTCAATTAACTCCAAAGAACCTTCTAAAAGCACTAAATTATTAGTGTTTAAAATAGCGTAAGTGCTTAATTCTGAGCTAGTTACGACATTAGAAGCCTTTAAATTGCGTGACGACAAATATACATTTTTATTTGACTCTCCCAACACAAATAGAGATTTTTTGTTATCTAACTCTAAAGCTTTCAAAACGTTAATGAAATTTTTAGTGTTTGGAGTTTCAAAATTAAAGTCCTCAAGAACGATAATATTTGACTCTTTTGCTTTGATTGAGAAAGCTGATTTTCTTGCCAATCTTTTCAAGCTTTTATTCAATTTAAATGAATAACTTCTTGGTCTTGGTCCAAAAATTGTTCCACCACCTTTAAACAATGGATTTTTGATACTTCCCGCACGAGCTGTACCAGTTCCTTTTTGTTTTTTAATCTTACGTGTACTTCCAGTCACTTCAGCTCTTTCTTTAGCTTTGTGAGTTCCTTGTCTTTGATTAGCAAGATATTGCTTAACATCAAGGTATACAGCGTGATTGTTTGGTTCAATTGCGAATACTGAATCAGAAAGTTGAACTTTTCTTCCAGTATCTTTTCCGTTGAAATCTAATACTTTTACTTCCATTACTTCTGAATGATTACATAAGAGTTTTTATGTCCAGGAACACATCCTTTAATAACAAGTAGGTTCTTTTCAGCAACTACTTTTAAAACTCTAAGGTTTTGAACTTTTACATTGTCTCCTCCCATTCTTCCAGCCATACGCATTCCTTTGAATACTCTAGATGGATAAGAAGAAGCTCCCACAGAACCTGGCGCTCTTAAACGGTTGTGTTGACCGTGAGTTGCTTGTCCAACACCACCAAATCCGTGACGTTTAACAACCCCTTGAAAACCTTTACCTTTAGATACACCTTGTACATCTACAAATTCTCCTTCAGCAAAAATAGAAACATCAATAAGATCTCCTAATTTTTGTTCAGTTGCAAAATCTTGAAATTCAACGACTTTTTTCTTAGCAACAGTTCCAGCTTTTTTAAAGTGACCTAAAGCCGCTTTAGTGGAATGTTTCTCGTTTTTGTCATCGAAACCAAGTTGCAACGCTTCGTACCCGTCAACACCTTTGGTTCTGACTTGGGTAACAACACACGGCCCAGCCTCGATTACTGTACAAGGAATGTTTTTCCCGTTTTCGTCGAAAATACTAGTCATGCCGATTTTTTTACCAATTAACCCAGACATAAATATTAATTATTAATTACTAAAATTCCCTTCAATTTGGAAATAACAGAAATTTCCAAACAGGGAGTGCAAAAGTATACATTAAAATTGAATATACCAAACAGTTAGAAAAATTAAATAGCTCATAATCAAAATCAAAGCATCACTCACTTCTGTTCAAATATTTTATTTCTTAAAAAAATCAAATTTTACCATTTTAACAAACACCTTTATTTAACTTAACAATTACTTAATCCCAACAAGAAAAAACATCCGCAACATCCTAAACAAAAGACATTTCGCCAAAAACCAAAAATAATTTTCAAAAAAAAATATCACAAAAAAATTACCGATCACAACTTTTAGCCACAAAAAAAAGCGAGACATTTCTGTCTCACTTTTATATTTAAAATATAACAAAAAATTATACTTTTATTTCTACTTCAACTCCACTTGGCAATTCAAGTTTCATTAATGCATCAATAGTTTTAGATGAAGATGAATAAATATCAATCAATCTCTTGTATGACATTACTTCGAATTGCTCTCTCGCTTTTTTGTTAACGTGCGGAGAACGTAACACAGTGAAAAGTTTTTTGTGAGTTGGTAACGGAATTGGACCTGTTACAACTGCTCCAGTAGTTTTTACTGTTTTTACGATCTTTTCAGCAGATTTATCTACCAACATGTGATCGTAAGACTTTAGTTTTATTCTGATTTTTTGACTCATTTTCTTAAGAATTAAGCGTTACCTTTTGCTTTTTTAATTACAGCTTCTGAAATATTAGAAGGTGTCTCTGCATAATGTGAAAACTCCATTGTTGAAGTAGCTCTACCAGAAGATAATGTTCTTAATGTTGTTACATATCCAAACATTTCTGACAAAGGCACATCAGCTTTAATAGTTTTAGCACCATTTCTATCACCCATGTCATTAACCTGACCTCTACGACGGTTGATATCACCAACGATATCTCCCATGTTTTCTTCCGGAGTAATAACTTCCATTTTCATGATAGGCTCAAGAATAATAGCTCCAGCAGCTTTCGCCACTTCTCTATAACCCATTCTAGCTGCTAATTCAAAAGAAAGCGCATCAGAATCGACAGGATGGAAAGATCCGTCTGTCAAAGTTACTTTCAAACTATCCACTTGATAACCAGCCAAAGGACCAGTTTTCATAGCTTCACGGAAACCTTTTTCTACGGATGGAATATATTCTTTAGGAACGTTACCACCTTTTACCGCATTAATAAACTGTAATCCTACAGGAACTTTACCATCAACTTCGTCAGCTGGCTCAAGTGTAAATACGATATCACCGAATTTACCACGACCTCCTGATTGCTTCTTGTAAGTTTCTCTGTGTGTTGCAGTTCTTGTAAACGCTTCTTTATATTCAACTTGAGGCTCACCTTGGTTTACTTCAACTTTAAATTCACGTTTCATACGATCTACCAAGATATCTAAGTGAAGTTCACCCATACCAGAGATAATAGTTTGCCCTGAAGCCTCATCTGTTCTAACAGTAAATGTTGGATCTTCTTCAGCTAATTTAGCTAAAGCCATACCCATTTTATCAACGTCAGCTTTAGTTTTAGGCTCAATTGCAATACCAATTACAGGTGCAGGGAATTTCATAGACTCAAGAATGATTGGGTGTTTTTCATCACACAATGTATCTCCAGTTTTGATATCTTTAAATCCAACAGCAGCTCCAATATCTCCAGCCTCAATATATTCGATTGGATTTTGTTTGTTAGCGTGCATCTGGTAAATACGAGAAATTCTTTCTTTATTTCCTGAACGAGTGTTCAAAACATAAGAACCAGCATCTAAACGTCCAGAATAAGCACGGAAGAAAGCTAAACGACCTACGAATGGGTCAGTAGCGATTTTAAATGCTAAAGCAGCGAACGGCTCTTTTACATCTGGCTTACGCAAGATTTTAGTTTGATCTTCTTCTAATAATTCAGCATCATCAGGATGAATCCCTTCAATACCTTCCTTATCCATTGGAGAAGGCAAATATTTACAAACTGCATCTAACATGAATTGAACTCCTTTGTTTTTGAAAGAAGAACCAGCAATCATTGGAATGATAGCCATATCCATAGTAGCAGCTCTTAATGCTTTGTTGATTTCTTCCTCTGTAATAGAGTTTTCATCTTCCATGAATTTCTCTAAAAGATTTTCATCATAATCAGCAACTGCCTCAATAAGAATAGATCTATATTCTTTAACTTCAGCCAACATATCCTCAGGGATTGGCACAATATCAAAAGTTGCCCCTTGAGTAGCATCATGCCAAATGATAGCTTGGTTTTTTACTAAATCTACAACACCTTTGAAATCATTTTCTTCACCAATTGGCAAAGTGATCGCAACAGCGTTAGATTTTAACATATCACGAACTTGTTGACAAACTGCCAAAAAGTTAGATCCTTGACGGTCCATTTTATTAACGAATCCCATACGCGGAACTCTATACTGATCTGCAAGTCTCCAGTTAGTTTCTGATTGTGGCTCAACACCATCAACAGCACTAAACAAGAAAACCAAACCATCAAGCACACGTAAAGAACGATTTACCTCTACAGTAAAGTCAACGTGTCCAGGAGTATCAATAATATTAAAGTGATATGGCAATGATTCAGGCAAAATCTTACCTTGCTCAGTTGGAAAATTCCACTCGCAAGTTGTCGCAGCCGAAGTAATTGTAATACCTCTTTCTTGCTCTTGAGCCATCCAGTCCATTGTTGCAGCACCATCGTGTACTTCACCAATTTTGTGTGACTTTCCAGTATAAAAAAGGATACGCTCCGTTGTTGTTGTTTTACCAGCATCAATGTGAGCAGCAATTCCGATATTTCTTGTATATTTTAAATCTCTAGCCATTTCTTACGAATTAAAATCTAAAGTGAGAGAAAGCTTTATTAGCTTCTGCCATCTTGTGAGTATCCATTCTTTTCTTAACCGCAGCACCTTCTTCTTTAGCAGCAGCTAAACATTCTGACGCTAAACGTTGTGCCATAGATTTTTCATTTCTTCTTCTAGAATAAAGTATTAACCACTTCATTGCCATAGAGATTTTTCTGTCTGGTCTAATTTGCATTGGAATCTGAAATGTAGCTCCACCCACTCTACGACTACGTACTTCTACGTGAGGCATAACGTTTGTTAAAGCATCTTTCCAAATTTCTAATGAAGATTTTTCTGAATCTTGCTTTTTAGACTCAATGATGTCAATTGCATCATAAAATACCTTGAAAGCTGTAGATTTCTTACCATCCCACATTAAGTTGTTCACAAAACGTGTTACCAATTGGTCGTTAAACCTTGGATCTGGTAAAAGTGGTCTTTTCTTTGCCGCTCTTTTTCTCATGTCTTTTTTTTAATAAAAAGTTATAGGTTATCCGTTAAATGTTATGTTATAGATTTAAAACTTTTGCTTCAATCTAACCCTCAACTCCTAACCTCCAACTCTTAACGTTTTAAATTACTTTTTTGCTTCTTTTGGGCGTTTAGCACCGTACTTAGATCTTCTTTGCGTTCTTCCTGCAACTCCTGACGTGTCAAGCGCTCCACGAACGATATGATATCTAACACCTGGTAAATCTTTTACCCTTCCACCTCTAACTAATACTATCGAGTGCTCTTGTAAATTGTGTCCTTCTCCAGGGATGTAAGCATTCACCTCATTACCATTTGTCAAACGTACACGCGCAACTTTACGCATTGCAGAGTTTGGTTTTTTTGGTGTAGTAGTGTAAACACGCGTACAAACCCCTCTTCTTTGAGGACAAGAATCTAAAGCAACCGATTTACTCTTCTTAGTTATCTGAGTTCTTCCTGTTCTTACTAATTGTTGAATTGTTGGCATAATTAATACTAAAAATTTATTATGTATATTAAATTCCCGCTTTTTACGGGGTTGCAAATGTATAAAATAATTTTCACTATACAAACGTTAATCCATTAATTTTCAATAACATTATTTAAGCTTAAACTTTTACAAACAAATAATAGATATTTGCAATACTTTTAATAAATGAAACAATTGCTTTTGAAACAGTTATTCCGAATATTTATTTTTTCCCTTATAAGCATTTCAAGTTATGCCCAAAATTTTAATTTAAAAATAAAAGGCACAAATGAAACTGAAAACAAAATTATAGACTCTCTAAGTTATTCCAGTCAACATTCGAATTTGAAATCGCTATTTGACGAAATAAAAAACACAGCTATAAGGCTCTCAAAAAAAGGCTTTTTAGACACCAAAATACTAGAAACCAAAAACATAAATGACAGCTCTTACACCTCCATAATTGAACTAAAAAACAGAATAAAAGAGATACATATATATATAGGTATAAATAATCAGTTTTCTGATTTTGAAAAATCAAGAAATGACACAATAATACTTCCTTACGAAGATGTAGAAAACTATCTGAATCAAAAAATAAATGATGCCGAAAAAGCCGGTTATGCTCTCACAAAAATTAATCTTGAAAATATTCGAAGAAAGAATTTAATAATTTATGCTGACTTAAATTTTAAATCTGAAAAAAAACGTGCTCTAAATTCAATTATTCTAAATTACCAAAATGACATTAACAAGGATATTTTTCCAAAAGGTCATCTAAAGCAACTTAATAAAAAATACATCAATAGGACTTTTAATCAGGAAACTGTTAAAGAACTTTACAATGAAATAAATAATTTCGAGTTCATAACCCAAACAAAATATCCGGAAATATTATTCACACAAGACTCAACCAAAATCTTTGCATATATACAAAAAAGAAAAGCAAACACATTTGATGGCTATATTGGTTTTTCGAATGATGAAAACAAAAAACTTAATTTAAACGGATACATCGATATAACCTTGCAAAACATCCTTCATTCCGGAGAAGAATTTTCATTGTATTGGAAAAGCGACGGTAATCAACAAAAAACCTTTAATACAAAATTAGAGATTCCATATATTTTTAATTCCTCACTTGGCATTAAAGCTCAATTAAACATATTTAAACAAGACAGTACTTTTCAAAACACAAAAACAGCTATTGACTTAGGTTATTTTATAAAATATAACTCCAGAATATATCTAGGATATCAATCCACCGAATCAAGCGACATTCAAAATACAAACAACGCAACAATTAGTGATTATAAAAATTCATACATCACTGCTTCTTTTGATCACAAAAAGTACGACGCAGCAAATAATCTATTTCCAAAAAAAGCATCAGTTAATCTTATTTTAGGCTATGGAAAAAGAAACACAAACAATAATCCAGAAACAGCTGGATCAAGCAAACAGTTTTATATAAATATCAACCTATCATACAATTTTGAATTAAACGAGAGAAATTATATTAACATAAATTCACAAAATTTTTATCTTAACAGTAAAAATTACATTTCCAATGAATTATTTCGTTTTGGCGGAATGAATTCAATTAGAGGATTTTTAGAAAATAGTTTACAAGCAAATTTAAATGCATTAATTCTTACAGAATACAAATACATTGTATCAAAAAACTTATCGGTAAATTCAATTATAGATTATGGCTTGTATCAAGACCTTACAAACAATTTAAACAAAAACAAAATATCGACTTTAACAGGAATTGGAATAGGATCAGTACTACAAACTCCAAATGGCTTACTTAAAATTACTCTTACAAATGGGGGCCATAAAATCAAAGAATTACAATTATATAACACTATAATAAACATATGTTATAATGTTAAATTTTAATATTTATCCAAAAAAGTTTTAATGAAGATTAGGATAGTTAACAAATTATTAAGAGTTTTGCGAAACTAATTCAAAATATTTAAAAATGAAACTAAAGTTCAATGGATTCCTAGTACTCTTATTGGTACTAGTGGCGCAACTAACTTTTGCGCAAGAAAGAGCTGTTTCAGGAATTGTAACTGACAATACGGGAATGCCTCTACCAGGTGTTAGTGTATTGGTAAAAGGAACAAAATCTGGAACACAAACTGATTTTGATGGTAAATTCTCCATTAAAGCAACAACAAGCCAAGTATTGGTATTTAGCTACATCGGGATGAAAACTCAAGAAGTAGCTGCAAGTGCATCAACAGTTAATATTAAATTAGCCGGAGATGCACAAGAATTAGAAGGAGTTGTGGTAACTACTGCAATGGGTATTAAAAGAGAGAAAAAATCTCTTGGATACGCTTCACAACAAATTGCAGGAAAAGATTTAAATGGTGGAGCTGGTAACACTAACGTTTCAAACTTACTTTCTGGTAAAGTTGCCGGTGTAGAAGTTTCAAGAAACACTAACTTTGGTGGATCAACAAACGTTGTAATTAGAGGTAACAAATCTCTTACTGGAAACAACCAGGCATTATGGGTAATCGATGGAGTACCTGTTGATAACTCAAACTCTAACAACCTAGCTCAGTTAACTGGTGGTGGTGGTTATGACTATGGTAATACAATTTCTGATATTAACCAAGAAGACATCGAAAGCATTAACGTTCTTAAAGGTGCAGCTGCTACAGCTTTGTACGGATCAAGAGCTAGTAATGGTGTTGTAATGGTTACTACAAAAAAAGGTAAAGCTAAAGATGACAAAGTTGGAATTACTTTTTCTAGCGGAGTTACTGTAGGTACAGTTGACAAATCAACTTTCCCAGAATACCAAAACAAATACGGGTCAGGTTATGGAATTGGTTCTTCATTCTTAGGAACTGGAACTCCAGATACTGTAGATACATCAAATGATGCTTCTTATGGAGACGCCTTTACAGGTGTACCTGTTTACCAATGGGATGCTTTCACTCCTTACTCTCCAAATTTTGGCAAAGCTACTCCTTGGACGGCTGCTAAAAATGGTCCTATCGAATTTTTCAATGATGCTAAAACTTATACAAACAGCATCAACATTGAAAAATCTACAGAGAGATCAAGTTTATCTTTATCTTATGTAAACACTGATCAAACTGGTATTATGCCAAATAGTGAATTGAAAAAAAATCAATTAAGCGCTAGATTCAGTCAAAAAATTACTGACAAATTAACAGCAAATGCTTATGCTGCTGTAACACTACAAAATACTGTAGGTAGAAACTCTACTGGTTACAATGACAACATCATGGGTACTTTTAGACAATGGTGGCAAACAAATACTGATATCAAATCTTTGAAACAAGTTTATGATGCTTCAGGTGGACAAAATATTACATGGAACTGGGCAGATCCAACTACACCTTCAGGTTTAGTTCCTGCGTATTGGGACAACCCATACTTTACACGTTACCAAAATTATTCTTCAGATAAAAGAACTCGTTTATTTAGTTATGCATCTCTTAATTATGAGATCACAAGCTGGATGAGTGCTATGGGTAGAGTATCGTTAGACACTTACAAAGAATTACAAGAAGAAAGAAGAGCTGTTGGTTCTATCGCTTCTGGATTTGGTTTATCTCCTGTAGATGAAACTTCAGGATACCAAAGATACGATATCAATTACCAAGAGATTAACTATGATTTAATGTTGAATTTCAACAAAAAAATCGGAGAAAACATTAGTTTAAACGGAGTACTTGGTGGAAACGTTAGAAGAACTGACAAAGACAATGTACTTGCTTCAACTATTGGAGGTTTAGTAACTCCTGGTATCTATGCATTATCTAACTCACGTTACGACTTGCCTTTTCCTAGAGAGCAAAAAATAAAAGCTGGAGTTGATGGTGTTTATGCACAAGGATCTATTGGTTTCTTAGATACTTATTTCGTAGACGCTTCGATCAGAAGAGACGTTTCTTCTACATTACCAAAAGGAAACAACTCTTATGTTTATCCTGCAGTGTCTGGATCATTCTTATTCTCTAACTTAGTTAAAACAAATTGGTTAAGCTTAGGTAAACTTAGAGTAAACTACGCAGAAGTAGGTAACGATGCTCCGGCATTAAGCTTACAAAACACGTACACAAGAAGTCCTAACTTCCAAAATCAGCCTGTTTATTCTTTCCCAAATACAAACAACAATTTAGGTCTTAAACCAGAAAGAACAAAATCTTTTGAAGTTGGTTTGGAAACTAGTTTCTTCAACAAACGCTTAGGTTTTGATGCTACTTACTACAAAACAAACTCTGTAGATCAAATCGTTGCAGCTGCAGTTTCATCTGGCTCTAGTGTAATAAACGCTTATGTTAACGGTGGAAATATCGAAAACAAAGGTTTAGAGTTACAATTAACTGCTACTCCTATCAAAACGAATGATTTTAGCTGGGATATTACAGTAAACTGGTCTAACAATAAAAGTAAAGTTATTGCTTTACCAGAAGGTGTAGACAACTTACAATTAGGATCTTTCCAAGGTGGTGTTACTGTTAATGCTACACCTGGTGAAGCTTATGGTACTCTAAAAGGAACAGACTATGTTTATACAAATGGTCAACCAACTGTAGATCAAACTACTGGTAAATATTTAATCACGACTTCTGCTACTAATAATATTGGTAATGTAACTCCTGACTGGATTGGTGGTGTAAGAAATAAATTCAACTACAAAAACATCTCTTTAGGTTTTTTAATTGACACTCAAAAAGGTGGAGATATTTTCTCTCTAGATATGTATTATGGTCTTGCAACAGGTTTATACAAAGAAACTGCTGTTGGAACTATTAGAGAAACTGGTATTGTAAATACTGGTGTAGCTCCTGATGGAACTCCTAATACAAGAGTTGTACAAAATCCTGGTACTTTTTCTAATAATTATGGTTATTTAGTACAACCTAACAAAGCATTTATCTATGATGCTTCTTATGTAAAATTAAGAGAGGTTTCTATTACTTATAACTTCCCTAAAAATTTATTCGAAGGAACGTTCATTAACAGTGCTTCATTCAGCGTATTAGGTTCAAACCTTTGGATAATAAGCAAAAACCTACCTTATGCTGATCCGGAAAGTGGATTGTCATCTGGAAATAGCTCAAGAGGATACTCTGTAGGATCACTTCCTACTACAAGAGATATTGGGTTTAACTTAACAATTAAATTTTAATTCAAAAAGAAATGAAAAAAATAATATTTGCTTTAGGATTGCTTATCCTCACAGCTTCTTGTGATGATGATGCTCTTACAGACTTAAACGTAGATGTCAAAAACCCTTCTGTGGTTCCCGCATCTTCATTATTTACAAGTGCTGAAAAAACATTAACAGATCAAATGGTTAACTCAAACGTAAATAGAAATATTTTCCGATTGGTTAATCAACAATGGACAGAAACGACTTATTTAGACGAGTCAAATTACAACTGGACTTCTAGAAAAATTTCTGATAATCACTGGAATGCTTTATATGCAGGACCATTAGCTGATTTAAAAATCGCTAAAGATTATGTAGAAGGCACTACGATTTTAGCTTCTGATCCAGAATTTGCTGAAAAAACGATAATAAAGAAAAACCAATTAGTATTAATTGATATCTTAACGGTTTATACTTTTCAGATTTTAGTAGACACTTATGGTGACATTCCTTATTCTGAGGCTTTAAAAGGTGAAGGTAATTATTTACCAAAATACGATAAAGCAGTAGATATCTACAAAGATCTTATCGTTCGTTTGGATAATGATATTGCTACAATTGACACAGATGGAAGTGCTTTTGGAGATGCTGATGTAATTTATGACGATAACTTAGCTAGCTGGGTAAAGTTTGCGCAAAGTACTAAATTGAAATTAGGTATTAACCTAAAAGCTTCAGGATTAGAAGCAGCTATTGCAGACGCTGCTATAACAACAGGTGCTGCAGGTGCTTTTACATCAAACGCAGACAATGCAAAATTGGTATATCAGGCAAACTTACCAAATACGAATCCTATCTACGTAGATTTAGTATTTTCTGGAAGACACGATTTCGTACCGGCAGCACCATTCGTTGATGCTATTGTTGCTAAAAATGACCCGAGACAGTCTAAATATTTTGACGACAATTTAACACCATACAAAGGTGGAACAGTTGGAACAAAAAATACGTATAGTAAATTCACTCACATTAGTGACGCAATTCAAGAGCCAACTTTTGCAGGTACTCTTTTAGATTATTCTGAAGTAGAGTTTTTATTAGCTGAAGCTGTAGAAAGAGGAGTTGCTGTTGGAGGAACTGCTGAATCTCATTACACAGCAGCTATCACTGCTTCACTTGAAGACTGGGGTGTTGCTACTGCAGATATCACTACTTATCTTGCTCAACCAACTGTTGCTTATGCAACCGCTACTGGTACATGGCAACAAAAAATTGGTGAGCAATCATGGTATGCAAAATTCAACAGAGGTTTTGAAGGATGGACTTCTACAAGAAGATTAAATTTCCCAGTACTTCAACCTGCACCTGCTGCTACTATTGATGCTGCTGCTGAAGGTCAAATTCCATCAAGAATGGCTTACCCAATTAGAGAGCAAACATTAAATGCTACTAATTATCAAGCTGCTTCTGCTTCAATTGGAGGAGACAGATTGAAAACCAAAATATTTTGGGATGTTAACTAATTAACATGCTTTTATAATACATTAAAGCCATCAGCCTAGCTGATGGTTTTTTTTGTTTATAATCACACGAATTCAAGAGAATATTGAAATTTAAGCACCCTTGATCTCAAAAAACTATCATTAAGCATATTACAGCTATAGGCGATAAATACAAAAAGGCAATAATGTAAGACAAAATCCAACAAAAGGTATTGAGCTACAATTAAAAAAAAAAAAATCAAACTAACCATACTTTTTTACTTTTACTATGTTACAAGTCAAATTTCAAGACTGACTTATCTAAATAGAGCAAACTTAATACACCAACCTACTTCAAACCAAAATATTTTAGATTTTAAACTAATTAACATTGTTTTTATAACATACTAGAAACCATCGGCTTATCTTTTCGGTTTTTTCATATATATTAAAAGGTTTTTTCTTACAAAAAAAACACTAAAACAAACAATATTGTTAATATTAGATGTAAAAAACATACCAAATGTTAAATTATTACTATACTAACGTAAAAAAGAAGAAAATTAACTAGGAATATTAACAATTAATTAAGATTTTTGTTTTAACTAATTCAAAATAAATTAAAATGAAACTAAAGTTCAATGGGATCTTAGTACTTCTTTTAGTACTAGTGACGCAATTAACCTTTGCGCAAGAAAGAGCTGTTTCAGGAATTGTATCTGATAACTCAGGCATGCCTTTACCAGGCGTGAGTGTTTTGATTAAAGGTACGAGAACCGGAACACAAACAGATTTTGATGGTAAATTCACTATCAAAGCATCAACAAGTCAAATTTTGGTATTTAGCTACATTGGGATGAAATCCCAAGAGGTATCTGCCGCTACTTCAACTATTAATGTAAAATTAAAAGATGATTCAGTAGAATTAGAAGGCGTAGTAGTAACAACCGCTTTAGGTATCAAACGCGAAAAAAAATCACTTGGGTACTCATCTACTACTATTAATTCAGAACAATTAAACAAAGCTTCTCAAGGAAACGTTGCTGACGCATTAAAAGGAAAAGTTGCCGGGGTAACAATTTCAAGCGCTTCAACTGACCCAGGGGCTTCTTCTGGAGTTATCATTAGAGGTTTCAGCAGTTTATCTGGAAATAACCAGCCTCTATATGTTGTAGATGGAATTCCAATTAATAATGGGTCAACATATTCTGATAGTTTAAACGGTGGATATGATTTTGGTCGTGGTTCAGGAGATATTAACCCAGAAGACATTGAAACAATGTCTATTCTAAAAGGTGCAGCTGCAACTGCTCTTTATGGATCAAGAGCTGCAAGTGGGGTTATCCTTATTACAACTAAAAAAGGAAAAGCTGGAAAACTTGATATCAGTTTTTCTAATGCAACATCATTTACAGAAATATTAAGAACTCCAAAATATCAATCGGAATTTGGACAAGGTTGGAATGGACAACATTTTCTTGGGGAAAATGGTTCATGGGGACCTAAATTTGATGGAGTTGTAAGACCATGGGGGAACGTAGTTGATAATTCTCAATTAATTAAACCATATTCTTTTCAGAAAGATCAGTTAGAGCATTTCTTTGAAACTGGTGTAAATGCTTTAAATAGTCTTTCTATATCTGGAGGTAATGGAGATTCATCTGTTAGACTTTCATATTCAAATTCACAACAAGACGGTATTATGCCTTCTAATGCTGATCAATTTGAAAGAAACACCTTGGGCTTATCCGGGACTTCAAAAGTAAATAACATAACTATTACTGGTAGTTTAAACTATGTCAACACTGGAGGTAGTGCTGTTGCAACAGGGCAAGGATTAACTGTTATGAATAACTTAATGCAAATACCAACAGATATTCCTATTACTGAGTTTAAAGATTATAACAGTAAATTTCATAATGTATCTAATTATTACACTCCCTATGGTGTAACAAACCCATACTTTACATTAAACGAAAACGGGTCCAGATATGCAAAAGACAGAATTTATGGATCTATAGAAGTTAAAGCTGACATAAATAAATGGTCAAATATAATTTATCGTTTTGGACTAGATCAATCAAGTGAAAGCTTAGCTGTTTGGGAAGAAAGAGTTGACGCTGCTCCAGGAAGTCCTAATGATGGATCATCTACTGAACAACCAGGATCTTATGCAGAATCAAAAACTATTGCTAAACAAATAAATCATGAGTTTTTATATAACCTTGATCTGAAACTTAGTACAGATTTCGAGTTGCAATCATCATTTGGTTTCAATATGAACCAAAGAACTGGAAGTACTATTACGGGGACCGTAGGTAGTCAGGATATTGCAGGTTTCCACTCTTTTGACAACTCGACTGAAAATGCTAAAGCAACTTCAACCAGAAACGAAAGAAAACTATATGGTGTTTACAATAGTACCACAGTAAGCTACAAAAATCAATTATTCTTAACTACAACTTTGCGTAATGACTGGTACTCAACTTTACCAGAAGGAAATCGCTCTGTTTTATATGGAGGAGTTAACGCGAGCTGGGCATTTACAGACACTTTTCCTGCTATTAAGGATATTGTAAACTTTGGTAAATTAAGAGCCAACTATGGTGAAACTGGTGTGGATACTGATCCGTATCAAATTCTACCTGTATATGTAAAAGGTGACGTTGCACTTGGTTTTGGTAATTTAACTTATCCATTTAATGGTATAAACGGATATGAAGTAGGAAACAGAGCTGCAAATCCAGATTTAAAACCAGAAAGAAGAAAAGAATTTGAATTTGGTTTAGAAGCCTCATTCTTTAAAAACTTTATTAATGTTGACGTATCATACTACGATTCTAAAGTAGTAAATCAAATTATTGCTTTACCATTAGCTTCATCAACTGGTTATACTTCACAAACAGCAAATGTTGGTACAATTGGGAATAAAGGTTTTGAAGGTTTAGTAACTTTTAACTGGATTAAAGCCAAAAGCACTGGCTTTGGATGGTCTACAACTGTAAACTACTCTACGAACAACTCTGTTTTAGAAGAATTAGATCCACGTTTAGGACAGCTTAATTTAGGTGGTACTTCAGAAACTGCATTAATCGCTAAAGTAGGATCTCCATTAGCATTAATTCAAGGAAGCGTTCCAGCTAGAGATCCACAAGGAAATATTATCGTTGATACGAATGGAGTTCCTGTTACATCTACTGAAAAAGAAGTATATGGTGATACTCAATACGATTACACAATGGGAATTGGCAATACTTTGAGTTACAAAAACTTCACATTAGATTTCTCATTTGATATTCGTCAAGGTGGTTTAATGTATTCAAGAACAGCAGATATTACTCGTTTTACTGGAAACTCTATAACAACTACATACAATGACAGACAACCATTTGTTGTTCCTGGATCAGTAGTAAAAGTTACAGCAACTGATGGGACTGTTACTTATGTACCAAATACAACACCAGTTGATATTGAACACCAAGACGACTATTATAGCGCAACTGCATTAAATAGAGAAACTGTGATAGATAAATCTTTTATTAAATTAAGAGAAGTTGTAATTGGTTATGATTTTCCAAGAAAACTTTTAGGGAATGCACCTATTCAATCACTATCTTTCTCTGTAATCGGAAGAAACTTATTCTTGTGGACTCCAAAAAGCAATCAATACATCGATCCTGAAACTTCAACTTTCGGAACAGATTTAAGAGGACAATTTGGTGAATTTAGCTCGAATCCATCAACAAGAAGCATCGGTTTCAGCGTAAAAGCAAACTTCTAATAAAAAATAATATGAAAAATATATCAAAAATATTAACTATAATCTTTTCAATTGGAGTCTTTACTTCTTGCGATGGAGATTTAGATGTAAATACTGATCCAAATACACCTGGAAGCATAACACCGGCATTAGCAATAGCATCTTCAGAGGCATCTATTATAGCAATGACAGGTGGTGAATTTGCAAATCTAGGAGGATTTTATGCACAATATTACACACAAGCACCAAGTGCTGGACAATACGATCTTCTCGATCAATATAATTTACCAACATCTTTTGGAAATAGAGCTTGGGACGAACTTTATTCAGGTGGTTTAAATGACTTGAAGTATGTTTTAACTGAAGCAAGTAAAGATGGAAATACGGGACAGTTTTTAATTGCTACGTTATTACAGTCATACACATTTCAGGTTTTAGTAGACGTTTTTGGAGATGTTCCTTACACAGAAGCATTAGGTGGTGTAGCAAACATCAATCCGAAACCAACCCCTGGTGATGAAATTTACAAAGATCTTCTTGTAAAAATAGATGCTGCATTAGCTGCTTATAACTCAAATCCTGTTCCCTCTGGATTCGGAACTCAAGATGTAATTTACGGAGGTGATATGACTAATTGGGTAAAATTTGCTAATACTCTAAAGCTGAAAATTTATTTACGTATGGCTTACACTCCACTTGCAAATCCATCTGCTGTTCAAGCATTATTGGCACAAAACAATTTCATAACAGTTGATGCTGGCTTTTCAAAATTTGGTACTGAGCTTTCGCAGCGTAATCCATTTTACGAAGTTAATTTATCATCTTCTCCTGGGTTAGGTGATATCAACCATATTGCAAGTAATACTTTATTACAGTTTTATCAATTAAATAATGATCCAAGACGTAATGCTGTGTATAGAATTAGTGCTCCGCCTTCACCGGGCGTTCCAGCTTATCTTGGGCTTGATCAAGGTAACGGTGAAAATTTAACAAATACAGCGGTTAGCTATGCAAGACCTAATATTGTTGCACAGACTCCAGTATATTTGCTTACTGTAGCTGAGAGTAATTTTTTACAAGCTGAGGCACTTATTAGATATTCTGGTCAAGTTGGAGCCAAAGGTCAATATGATCTTGGAGTTGAAAACTCATTTAAAACTTACAAGTTACCAATTGGAGATGCAGCTACACTTACAGCAACTGGCGGAGCTTACGAATTTATTACAGGACTTCCAACAGAACAAGCTGTAAGACAAGTAATTATTCAAAAATGGGCTGCACTAGCAAATGTAAACAACATTGAAGCTTATATTGAGACGACAAGAACAAAATTCCCTGAGGTAGTGCCTTTTGGAACGCAAGACTATTCAATAGGAAATAGAATACCATCTCGTACTTCAATTTTGACTGGTAGTACAATTCCAAGTATCTTATTCTATCCTCAAAACGAAGTGGACAGAAATACAAGTATAAAACAAAGAACATCAATTACTCAAAAGGTATGGTGGGATCAAAAAAATTAATATAATACTTTAAGTATATGAAAAATTTAAAAATATTTAAAATACTTGGAATTTTGGCATTAGTACTTGCAATAGCATCTTGCAGTCTAGAGCCGGTAATAAATTCTACTGTAACGAATTATCCCATTATGACTTTAAATGGGGATGAAACTGTTTTTGTTGAACTTGGTAGTACTTATAATGACCCAGGTGTTATTGCTACAGAAAATGGCGCTCCCATTACTTACACATCTAAAGCTACCGGAAAATACCGTTTTGGTAAGACATTAGACACTAATATTGCTGACCAATATGTTCAAACATATACAGCAGTAAACAAAGACGGTTTCTCAAATACTATTAGTAGAACTGTTATCGTATATAAAAATGGTGACTTGGTAAACAGTATTGAAGGTATTTACATATCAACAGCAAGAAGAAATGGATCATTGTTACCAGCTTCTCAAGGAAGTTCAGTTGGGATGGAATATGTTTACATCTGGAAAAACAGCAATGGTACTTACCAAATATCAGATGCTTTTGGAGGATGGTATGAGCTAGGTCGAAATATTGCTAATTCTAACACTCCTGGTGGAACAATTACTGGGAATATTCCAACCAATGCTTTTACTTTTCCAGGAAACCCTTTAACTAATACATATTTTGGAGGAGTTGCAAATTTATCAGCATTAACAGCTGACCCAGCAACTAAAACAGTGGTAGTAACGTGTGATTGGGACTCTGCTCCTCCTGTTACAAAATATAAATTTGTATCGACATTAACTCAATTTCAACCTTAATTGTAAAAAAAATGAAAATAATACAAAACAATATAAATAAGATTCTTTTCGGAATTTTTACGATGACTGCTTTAACTTCATGTGAAAACGATGGGTATGATGAATATAAAGCAGAAACGACACCATCAGTAGAAATGAATGGAGAATGGTACATCAATATTAGTGATGATTCTGGTCTTTTAGTGGAACACGCTAAACACATAACATATGACACAAATAACGGTGACAATACTATGTGGATAAATGATAATAAAACTGGCTGGTATTTAAAAGGTAAGGTCATAGTAGATACTAAAAGCTTGACATTTAGCTCAACAAATGAACCTAACATAATAGATTCTGGAACTTTTACAATTACTGAAGGTAAAATTATAAAGAACGCCGCAAAATCAAAAACAGGAAATGTTACAGATAGTATTTATTTTAAAGGTGAATTTAGCTATGATGCTGGTCATGTTTTAATTTTTTCTGGTCATAAAAGAACAGGATTCTTAGAAGATAATTACTAAATAATAAACTAATTGAATTAAAACCATCCTTCCGGATGGTTTTTTTTTATATAAACATTATCCCTATATTTGCCCTATGGAAAAAGAACATCAAATATTTGGAATCAGAGCCATTATAGAAGCGATTCAGGCAGGAAAAGAAGTAGACAAAGTATTCATCCAAAAAGAGATTTCTGGAGAATTAATGAAGGATCTAATGAAAGTGATGAAACGCGCTAACATTAACTTTTCATACGTTCCTGTTGAGAAACTAAATCGTTTGACTCCAAATAACCATCAGGGTGCTGTTGCTACAATCTCCCCTATCGGATTTATTGATTTAGAACATCTTGTAGAATCAACTATAGAATCTGGAAAAAAACCACTATTTTTAATATTAGATCAAATCTCGGATGCGCGAAATTTTGGCGCTATAATTCGTACTGCTGAATGTACAGGTGTGAACGGAATTATTGTTCAAAAAGCAGGTTCTGCTCCAGTAAATGGTGACACTGTTAAAACATCTGCCGGTGCAGTTTTTAATGTTCCTATTTGTAAAGTGGAACATATTAAAGATGCGATTTTTTACTTACAAGGATCAGGAATCAAAACTATTGCTGCTACTGAAAAAACTGAAGAAACCATTTATGATCTCTCGCTTAATGAACCATTAGCGATTATCATGGGATCTGAAGACAGAGGTATAAATCCGTCAGTATTAAAGATTGTTGATGAAAAAGCAAAATTACCAATGTTTGGCACAATCGGATCGCTAAATGTATCCGTGGCTTGTGGAGCATTTTTATACGAAACTGTACGCCAGAGAAGTTAAATATTGTTGAGAATAAGACGCAAAATAAATATCTAAAATTATTAATTGATGTCTTCAAAATCTGCTCAAAATATACCATTTAAAATAAAATATTGCATTCTTGCGACATTTTTGATTATGGGCATTGGTCATTCTCAAACGAAAACCTTTGGTCAATTTTGGAATGAAATTCAATTTAACAGAACAATAAACAGTAAGTGGTCTACCGAATTAAATTTAGGGAGTTCCTATAGCAGCACAGAAACATCATCAAATATTTTTGAAAACAACATACAAAGATCTTTCAGAGGATGGGGACATTATTATTTGTCTCCCCGCTGGAAGATTTCTTCTTTTATAGCTTATTATAACAACAAAGATGTTCCTGAAATAGGTCAATTTAAATCTCCGGAATGGAGGCTAGCATTACAGGGAATATACTATTTTCATAAAACCGGATATACATTAAGTACCAGAATGAGAATGGAACTTCGGCACATGAGAAATCAAGATGACGATTATGAAAATGTTTTTAGATATAGACAGCAAATAAAATATTTGCAGCCAATTAATAGTAAAGCTTTAAGAAAGGGAGTCATCTATGCCATTGCTTCTGACGAATTGTATTTTAAATCCGGAACAAAAGTAACCGGTCTTAGCTTTTTTGATCGAAACCGATTAGTTGTTGGTGCAGGCTATTTATTTAGTGACGACATACAACTTGAATTAGCATATGCTAATGAATATCTTCCGCGAGACAGTGAAAACCAAATTGTAAATGCTGCTTCGCTAACGCTTACATTTAATAATCTTCTTCCAAATTTAAATAAAAAGTTTTTACATAAAAACGAATCAAATTCAACCGAAGATTAGTTTCAATTATTATTTATCCTCTTCTTTCAAAAAACAGTTCAATTGTTCTATTATAGCATCTTTATGCAATTTAAAATTATAACTTCTCACAAATTCTGTTCCTTCCATATTAATTTCAGCTAAAACAGCTTCAAGTTTCGAAAAAGATTCAATATCATTATCATCTATCAAATACAAGACTTGCATTACTGAATCATTTTGTCTGTATTGCGTATCGAAATGTGTTACCTTATATTGTTTTTGATCTGCCAGATGAATAATTAAATCTTCTTTAATCTTTTTTCCGTCTTTTTTAGGAGGAAATGGCGTTGGCTGCAAGGCTATAAAATAATGTTCCTTATCAGTAACTATATTAATTTTTAATGATTTAGATTTAGTAAAATAGAATACAGCAGGTTCAAAATAATATATCATAGTACCATCTGCCAATACCTTGTTTTTAACCTCGCATTGCGCAATCATTTTTGAACTGATCAAAAGAACTAAAAACACTATTGCTAAGTTTATCTTTTTCATAATCAAGTAAATGAAATTAAAATCCTATAACAAAAATAATCATTTAATTTAGATCCTAAATCGAACTCATAATTTATCCTCTGATTCTGATTTAGTTACAGTATAATTTACTAAAACATCTGAGTTAAAATAAGTCGCAATAAATTCAGATTCATCCTCTGGATTTTCGGTATTGACAAAATTGCCATTCTCATCAAAATGCTTCATAAAAGCATCGTCTTCCGGATTAAAATCTGGTTTTTGCCAATCATAAACAATAGGTTTTGCATATTCAGGAGTTTTATAAAACAACGTTAATGCAAATCCGGTAATAAAACCTGCCAAATGTCCTTCCCAGGAAATACTTGCATCAACATCAGGAAAAACATACCAAATCATTCCACCGTACAATAATACTACTGCAAAAGAAAGGGCAACTAATCTGTAATACTTTGTTTGTATTCCTTTAAAAAAAATAAAAGTAACCAAAACATAAATCAATCCGCTGGCACCAATATGATAATTTGAACGACCAATAATCCACGTAACTAAGCCAGAAAATAAAATCCCGTATACAATCACTGCAAAAGATTGTTTGGGATAAAAAAATTGCAAAGCTGCTAATAATACAAAAAACGGAAGTGAGTTATTATATAAATGACCTAAATTTTCATGAATAAAAGGACTAAACAAAATGCCTCGTAACCCGGAAAAATCTCTTGGATAAATTCCGTATTCATAAAAATCGAAATCAAATCTAATCTGAATCCAATAAATAATCCATAAAAAAAGCACAAACAAAACAGGCAATCCAATAACGGCATTAGAAAAATTAAAATGATTGTCTTTCATAAGATAATTCGTTTCGGTAACAATATCAAAAAACTATCCAAAGAAAATTTACTGATAATTTGTCAGCTAGCCTTTGTTATGATTTGTAACCCTTTAAAACTATAAAATTAAATTGAAAATAGTAATTTTGTAAAATGGAAGCACCTTTAGCAGAACGTATTCGCCCGCAAAAATTAGAAGACTACATCAGTCAGAGTCATTTGGTTGGACCAAACGGATCATTAACGCAACAAATTTCAAAAGGAATTATTCCGTCACTGATATTTTGGGGACCTCCGGGAACAGGAAAAACAACTTTGGCACAAATTATTGCACAAGAATCGAAACGCCCGTTCTATATCCTTAGTGCGATCAATTCAGGCGTAAAAGATATTCGTGATGTTATTGAAAAAGCCAAACAAAGCGGCGGATTGTTTACTGCTAAAAATCCAATTTTGTTTATTGATGAGATTCATCGATTTAGCAAATCACAACAGGATTCACTTTTGGCTGCTGTAGAAAAAGGCTGGATTACTCTAATTGGTGCCACTACAGAAAACCCAAGTTTTGAGGTAATTCCCGCATTATTATCCCGCTGTCAGGTTTATATACTAAATGCTTTTACAAAACAAGATTTAGAAGCTTTATTACATCGCGCCATGAAAACAGATGTAGAATTGGCGTCTAAAAATATTATTTTAAAAGAAACAGAAGCACTTCTTCGACTTTCGGGTGGAGATGGACGTAAACTTTTAAATATTTTTGAACTTGTAGTTAATGCATCTGCGAGCGACGAAATTGTTATTACAAATGATCGTGTTTTTGCATTAGTACAGCAAAATACTGTTTTGTATGACAAAACCGGCGAACAGCATTATGACATTGTTTCTGCCTTTATAAAATCGATTCGTGGAAGTGACCCAAACGGAGCTGTTTATTGGTTGGCCAGAATGATTGAAGGTGGTGAAGATGTAAAATTTATTGCCCGCAGAATGCTTATTCTATCCAGTGAAGATATCGGAAATGCAAATCCGACTGCATTTATAATGGCAAACAATACTTTTCAGGCTGTTTCAACGATTGGTTATCCTGAAAGCCGAATTATACTGAGCCAATGCGCGATTTATTTGGCAACTTCTCCTAAAAGTAATGCTTCTTATATGGCTATTGGAAATGCCCAGCAATTAGTCAAACAAACCGGAGATTTACCTGTTCCCATTCACTTGCGTAATGCACCAACCAAACTAATGAAAGAATTGGGATATGGTGAAGATTATAAATATTCGCATGATTATGCCAATAATTTTGCAGAGCAGGAATTTTTACCGGATGCCATAAAAGAAACGGTTCTTTACAATCCGGGAAGCAATTCAAGGGAGAACAGCAACCGCGAATTTTTAAAGAACCGTTGGAAAGATAAATATGGTTATTAAGCCCTATTTTATTTTTAGAATTTAACTGTAACTTTTTCAGAAATTAATTTATCATTTTGGTAATATTCAAAATACCATTGATTGTCTTTGGCATTTAAACTCCCTTGTACACCATCTTTTATTGCAATAAAAGAATCTGATCTTGACGTTTTTAACAACTTCATTACGACTTTTGGAGTTTTATCAATTAATTGATATCCATTTTCTGTTGGCTGTGCATAAAGTAAGTTTGGATCAGACATATCTACAACTGGAGTTGCAGCAGCGGCAATTGTTAGTGAAGGAACAACTGTAGTAGAATGGGGGATCTTAGAAGAACTTGTAACTGCATTACCACTATATTTATAATGTAATTTACTTATAGACACAAAAGCAAGGTCAAGACTTTCTTTATATGCGGTTTCATAATCTTTCTCTTTACTTTTTCCAATTTCAGAAGTATAAACAACTTTTCCGTAGCAATCTTTAAATTCTACATACAACTTAGTCACCAAAAAACCACTATCCTTTTTTACATCTATATATAAAAGCTGACAACGATCACCATATTCAGCAGGAATTTCTTCATTTGTATAAAAAGCAGGAAACCCGGCTTTAAGTAAATTAGATTTTGTCATAGTCGACAATCTGTATTGATTTTCTGTTTTAGTAAAATCATACTTTAATGGTACAATAACAGCTTTATAATCATTAATTGATTGTGAAAACCCAATAGCAGAAATTAAAAGCGTAAGCAATAAAAATTTAATTTTCATAATTTATAGATATTTTTTTAGTTCTAATAAGTGATTTATTTGTTTTATATTTTGAGGAGCTTCAATCTTTTTATCATTAAAAAAAATCGCATCCAGCCCTGCATTCAGTGCTCCGTTTACATCTGCATCAAGGCAATCGCCAATCATAATACAACTTTCTTTTGATGCCTGAGCTGCATGAACTGCATAATCAAAGATAATACTATTTGGCTTTTTAACACCTGCTAATTCAGAATTTGTAATTGTAGTAAAATAATTTCCTAATAAAGCATTATTTATCTTCTTATCCTGAACATTTGCAAAACCATTTGTAATAATATGCAATCTGTATTTAGGTTTTAAATAGTCTAAAAGTTCAATTGCGCCATCAAATAAATGATTATTATCCGTAAGTGTTTCAATATAATCATTGGCAATCTGATCAATATCTGCGTCTGAAATTTCAACATTCAAAGCATCAAAAGAAAACTTTAATCTATTGTAACGAAGCTCCTGATGTGTAATTTTATCATGTTGGTATAATTTCCAGCAAGCCTGATTTATTGGTATATATTTTTCAATAAAATGCTCAATTTTAATATTAGGGAATCTTTCGCTAAAAATTCGTGCAAAAGCCATTTCAGAATTTTTATCAAAATCCCAAAGCGTATGATCTAAATCAAAAAAAATGTCAGTAATATGCGTATTCATAAGTTAAAAAATTCCTTCATCTACAAAACTATAATATTTTGTTTCAGTAATAATCAAATGATCTAAAACTTTAACATCTAAATTATCACCCGCCTGTTTTAATTTTTTAGTAATTTCCTTATCTGCTGAACTTGGCATTAAAGATCCGGATGGGTGATTGTGACACAAAATCAAACCAGTAGCACCACCTTCAAGTGCTAGTTTAAAAACAAGCCGAACATCGACAATTGTTCCTGTAATACCGCCTTTACTTAATTGAGATTTTGAAATTACCTTGTTTGAATTATTCAGAAAAAGTACCCAAAATTCTTCATGTGACAATTCGCCAATAATTGGCTGCATGATTTCAAAAACTACTTTACTGGATGTTACCTTGTTTTTGAATTGTAAGGCATCCTCACTCCTTTGTCTCCTACCCAATTCTAAAGCTGATATAATAGTGATTGCTTTTGCCTCCCCTATTCCTTTAAAATTCATTAATTGACAAATAGATAATTTTGTTAAAGAATTTAGATTATGATCTACACTTGCCAGAATACGTCTGCTTAAATCAACTGCCGATTCCTTACGGCTTCCGGAACCAATTAATATTGCAATTAATTCAGCATTGCTCAAAGCTTCTTTCCCCTTTAGCATCAACTTTTCCCGAGGACGATCTTCTTCTGACCAATCAGAAATTGGAAAATAACTTACTTCCATTTATTGCACAGAATTGATAGTCTTGCTCATGCAAACACTATTTGGCAAACCTACATAAGGCTCGTAATTATCGACTATACTAAAACCCACTTTTTGGTACAAACCAATAGCTTCAATTTGCTTGTATAAAGTTTCTAAAATCATGGTTTCAAAACCCTGACTTTTTGCCTCAGTTTCTAATTCTTTAATTACTAATTGTGCCAAACCCAAGCCTCTTGCTTCGGGCGAAACAAACATGCGTTTTAACTCAACTGTATTTGCGTTATACTTCTTGAAGCAGCCGCTTGCAACAGGTTTTTCATCTAGATAAACAAGAAACACATTGGCATTAAATTCAATTACATTATTACCCCAATAATCATTTTTTAGTTCAGGATAACGCTCCCATAAAAAAGTATCGAATGTTTTAATTAAAGATATAAAATCGGGATTTTCGCTCGTTGTTTTCACAACTTTAATAGTTGGTTTCATTTGTAAAATCTAAAAGGCTAATATATAAAAAATAAGAAAAATCACCTATAAAAACAAATTAGTATTTAAAAAAAATGCCAATTTACAAAAGTGCAATTGGCATATATCTAATTTTCAAATTATCTAATTGACTAATTAATCAATCCTTTAACTTCATCAAAATTCAATCCGCCATAATTACCCGAACTCATTAATAACAAAGCAGAATTATCTAAATTCAAATTGAATAAATATTCTTTGAACTCTGTAGGATTGGTATAAATAATTAAATCTTTTCTATTGAAAGAAGTTGCAATTTGCTCGTAAGTTACTTCCTCTAATTGTTTAATTTTCACTGCATCAGGAGAATAAAAAACAACAGCAACATCAGCATATTCAAGTGCGCCTTCATATTCTTTCAAAAATTCAGCATTTAAACTACTGTAAGTATGCAATTCTAAACAAGCAACTAAAGTTCTGTCCGGATATTGTTCTTTTACCGCTTTAGTCGTTGCAGCCACTTTACTTGGCGAATGTGCAAAATCTTTATAAGCTACTTTACCTTTTCCTTCAGCAATTTTTTCTAATCTTTTAGAAGCACCTTTAAAGCTGGCAATTGCTTCATAAAAATCAGCTTCGTCAACCCCCATATTCTGGCAAATCCATTTGGCTCCGGCCAAATTATTTAAATTGTGCGCACCAAAAACTTCAATTGGCATATCGCCTTCCGGAGTTTTTAATAATGTTACACCATCAACAACCGTATATTCAGGAGTATTATAAGCCAATTTACGAATTGGATTTGTAGCAGCTTCTGATACTCTTTTTACTTCCGGATCATTTTCATTGTAAACCAAAATTCCGCCATTGGTTATTTTTCCAATGAAAATTTCAAACTGCTCCACATAATTTTCATACGTTGGAAAAACATTGATATGATCCCAGGCAATTCCAGAAATTAAAGCAATATTGGGTTGGTACAAATGAAATTTAGGACGTCTGTCAATTGGAGAAGATAAATATTCATCACCTTCCAGAACCATAAAATCATTTTCTTCGGTAAGATGAACCATTGTATCAAAACCTTCCAATTGGGCTCCAACCATATAATCAACCTCGATATTATGATAATGCATAACGTGTAAAATCATCGAAGTAATCGTTGTTTTTCCGTGAGAACCACCAATTACAACACGAGTTTTATTTTTAGATTGCTCGTATAAAAACTCCGGATACGAATAAATTTTCAATCCTAATTCCTGAGCTTTCACCAACTCCGGATTATCCGCTTTTGCGTGCATTCCTAAAATAATGGCATCAATATCAGCAGTGATTTTTTCCGGGAACCAACCCATTTCAGCAGGCAGAATTCCTTTTTTCTCTAATCTTGATTTAGAAGGCTCAAAAATAGCATCATCGCTTCCTGTAACCTGATATCCTTTATTATGCAATGCTAATGCTAAATTGTGCATGGCACTTCCGCCAATGGCGATGAAATGTGTTCTCATTTAAATTCCATTTTTTTAAATTTCAAATTCCAATACAGCTGGAATTTTATATAGACGTTTTTTTAAGCTTCAAATTTTTGTTTCAATTCTCTTGCTTTTTTAGCGTCTTTTAGATTATTCAAATATAAATTATATAATTTTTGAAATGTGGTTTTTGATTTACCAATTTCATGCGCTTTTATAAAGTTTTTTTCGGCCAAAGCATATCTTTTAAAATAAACATCAATTCGTCCTTTTGACAAATAACCATCAACCGGTGACAATTGTGCTAATTGATTAGAATACGAAATTGCTTTTAATTCGCTGCCTCCTAAAATTCCGGGTAATTGCAAATAAATTTCAATCAATGCCCATCTTGCCTGAATATGTTTAGGATCTAAAGCAATTGTTTTTTCAAATGCTTCTTTCATATCGTCAACCATTCCAAAAGCTTTAAACTTATTTACTTCTATGGCTCTCATTGCCAGACAGCCGCCATATTTAAAAAAGTAATCTGCTACAGTTGGTTTTAATTCTTTTAATTTTTTAAAATAAACAGCTGCGTTTTCCCATGCTTTATTATGAGCCTGAATATCACCTAAATATTCCAGCGTTTTTATATCTGAAGGTTTTGTTTTTAAAACACCTTCAAAAATAACCTGTGCCTCATCGTATTTTTTCGCCTGAAATAATTTCTCTCCTTTTTCAAAATTGGTTTGTGACCAAAGTAGTATTGGTGCGAATAAAAAAAGAAATAGCAGCTTTTTCATGTCTCAAAAATAATGAAATATAACATGCATCATTTGCTTTTAGAGATAAATTAGTAATTTGTACGAAATTTATTTTTACCACCTTTCCCAACCTTTTACATAAAACCGCACTCTATATACTAAAACCAACTTATGAAAAAAATATTACTTGTTTGCTTATTAATTTCTACAGCTTTATTTGCACAACAAAATGATAAAAAATGGGAGAAGGTAATTGTATACGAAAACCTCGGTAAAATCAAATCAGCCAATGAGCTAGTTGAAAAAATATATAAAAAAGCAATTGCCGATAAAGATGAAGTGCAAATGATAAAATGTTTTTTTTATCAATCTAAATATCTTCAGGTTATTGATGAAAATGCAAAGACAAAAATCTTAGATCATCTTAAAACAGATATTAACCGGGTTTCAATACCATTAAAAGCAATTTTGAATTTAATTTATGCTAAATGCTTAAACAATTACTACAATTATGCAGTTGTAGATAGTGCAGCAGTAGTTGTAGATGAAGCTGTTGCAATGCTAGATTCTGTTAGTTTTGATGCAGATACTGTTGCTGTAGCCATAGACACGACAGCTGTTGTTGATATGCAGGAAGATGATAACGCGAGCGTTGATTTTACATCTGAAAAAGAAGTAATTGCACTTTATGAAAAAACACTGGAAAATGAATCAATCCTAAAAAAAACATCTTTAAAAAAATATCAGGATATTTTTAGTTTTTTGACTTTAGAAAAGCTAAAAAACGAAAACTTATATGAATATTTACTCAAGGAAAATATCGCGTTTTTTACTGAAAAAATTGAGCGATGGAGAATTGAAAATAGCCAAATAGCAGCATATAAAAAGGAGCTTTTAGGAAATTCTGAAGCCTTTTTACAACTTGATCTCAATTTTATAAATGAAGAAACATTTAAAAAAGTACTTTCTTTATATCAAAAGCTAGAATCAGACAATCCTTCATTAGAAAATCAATTTGACCGAATTCTATTTTTCAGTAATTTTCTACCAGAAAACAGTGAAGACTTGACAAAGTTTTTAGATGAATTTCAAAAACGTTCGAATGATCCGATTCTTGATCAAAAAATTCTACTAAAAAAGGCAGAAATCCTGGTTAATCAGGCCTCAAAAGAATCGCATCCCGATTATAATATCGAAGCGGTCAAAATATACGACGATATTATAAAAATCGACAATAAAAGCTATTCAGCCCAAACTGCTTTGGAGCAAAAACAGAATGTTACTTCAAAATCATTGAGCATTAGACTCCAAAAATTCACTTACAATAAGGAGAATACAAGAGCTTTTATCACTTATAAAAACCTTGACCATTTAAGAATATCATTCTACAAAATAGACCAAAAAAAACTCAAACCATTTGTAAACTCATATAATGATATTGAATTAGATAGTTTGGTCGATGTTATTCAAAAAAAACAAATTAAAACTGCTTATAAAGAATATCAGCTTCTAAACAAAAAGGATTATTTTGAATACACAACAGAAGTTGTTTTACCACAACTCGAAACGGGAAGTTATCTAGTTTATTTTGAAAGTGATTCTGATATAGAAAATGAGAAAGCCTCATCTTATCAAACCATTACAGTTTCCAACTTAAGCATTCTGACATCTCAGGAAAACAATAAAGAAAACTTTCAGGTTCTGGATCGAAAAACAGGAAAACCGCTCGAAAATGTAATCATAAAATCGAAGCGTTATACCCTTAAAACAAATTCAAACGGATTGGCTTCTTACAGCGGACCAAATAACGACCATTACGATCAGGATAATGACGATTACAATGAGCATATAGAATTTTCATTGGCAAATGATACGATTTCAGTAGAAAAGAATTACTTCCGATATAACCGACGATATACTCAAACACAAGACAATCTTTTAAACGGCAAAGTTGAATTTTATCTCGACAGGGCGATTTATCGTCCGGGACAAACTGTTTTTTATAAAGGAATTGCCATTAAAAAACAAAAAAACAAAATCCATATTGTCGCAAATACTACATTTAAAATCATTGTTAACGATGCTAATTATCAAGCTATAAAAGAATTTGAAGTTATTTCCAATGAATTTGGGTCATTTTCAGGCGAATTCATTTTACCTGAAAACGGCTTAACGGGCAATTTTAATATTCACATAGCACAACCTGATAATTATGCAGACAGAGATGCTTCTTTTAAAAATAAACCAAATGTGTCATTTTGGGGAACTGTAAGACTTGAAAATTCGCAGGCTTATTTTAGTGTCGAAGAATACAAACGCCCAAAATTTAAAGTAGATTTCGATCCTAAAAAAGAAAGCTTTCAGGTAAATCAATCAATTAAAGTAAACGGAACTGCAAAAGCATTTTCTGGGAGCAACATTTCTGATGCAAAAGTTACTTACACCGTAAAGCGATTCACACGTTACTCTAGAAACTATAGTGATTATTGGGGGCAGGAACAAAACGAAATTCTAGCAATTGGCGAAACCAAAACAGATGCCTCAGGAAAATTTGTAATTGAATTTGTTGCTGAACCTTCAAAAAACGCAATCAAGGAACAATTGCCTGTTTTTAATTATAGTATAACTGCCGATGTAACAGATATCAATGGTGAAACACATACCTCCGAAACCACTGTAAAAGTTGGTTATCATGATTTAATCATCAATGCCAGTATTCCGAATCGTATTGAAACTAAAAACAAAAATGAGATCACACTTACAAGTACCAACTTAAACGGAGAATTTTTAGCTGCAAAAGGCGAAATAAAATTGTATTTCGTTAGTCCTTTTTCTAATAAATTTAAAGAAAACGTTTGGCAAAAACCAGAAATCGAAAGCATTTCAGCATCAGATTTTGAAAGATTGTTTCCTTATGAAATTATAGAAATTAAAACAGATAAAGCAAACGAAGTTTTATTCTTTTCGAAGAAAGTAGACACCGAAAAAGACAAAAAAATAGCGCTTGATTTTATTTCAGATTTTAAATCCGGAAACTATAAAATTGTATTCTCGGCAAAAGATACTTTTAACAATCCTATAGAAGCCGTTTCTACTTTTGAAATTACACAAAGCAAAGACAAATTTACTCCCGGTAGATTATTTACGGCAAAGCAAATAAATACCGATCCCAAAAAAGATGGTTTTGCAGTAATTAAACTTTCTTCTGTAATTCCTGATCTTTATATCAATACAAACGGAAATTATGGCAATCAAACCTATTTTGAAGATACCTATCATTTGCAAAACAATGAAGTAACGATCAAAATTCCGCTAAAAAAAGAATTTGAAAAGTCAATTGGTATAAGTTTTCAAAGCATTTTTGAAAGCGAAATTTTCGAAGACCAGATAACCATTCCACTAAAAACAGAAGATCCCAAACTAGAATTACTTGTAGAAAGTTTTAGAAATAAAATCGAGCCCGGAAGCAAAGAAACCTGGTCGTTTAAACTAAAATCAACAAATGCCAAAACCGAAGCAGAAGTATTAGCCTCTATGTACGACAGCTCTTTAGATCAGTTTACAAAAAGGGACTGGAATACCTTAAACATAGATAATTACCATTATAATTCTTCTAATTTTAAATCTGGTTTAGGTTTTGAACGAATATATTCATCTCTGCATAATCTAAATGATTTTCTTCCTTTAACTAATTTCTATAAAGAAGACACACATTTAAACTGGTTTGGTTTTGACATCAACAATAGTCGATACGGAGATTCACTTGGTATAACCATAGCAGATATTAAAGACAAAAAAGTAGGTAGCGAAACTATTAAAGGAGATCCTGATGCTGTTTTAACTGTCGATGAACCTGTTGGTGCAGCAGCAGCAATTACTATTTCAGAATCTGCTGCACCACCAGCTCCAAAAGTAGATCAGGTAAGATTTATAAAACCTGCCTATATGAAAACTGGGGATACTTTAAACAATCCAGAATATTACTATCAAACCAATAAAGTGCAATTTGTCCCTGGAAAAAAAATCACGAATGGTCTTACCTCAATGGTAATTAATTCATCAACATTATATATAATTGATGGAGAAATTTCTTCTGAAGATAATTTCAAAAAAATAAACCCTGAAGACCTTCTTGACATCGAGTTTTTAACTGGAGACAAATCCACAGCACTTTACGGAAGCAAAGCAGCAAACGGCGTAATAATCATCACAACAAAAAAAGCACTCGAAGCCTTAACTCAGGTAAAAGCCAGAAAAAATCTTTCTGAAACTGCTTTCTTCCTTCCAAATTTAAGAACCGATTCTACAGGAAAAATAAGTTTCAACTTTACTTCTCCGGAAGCTTTAACGGCCTGGAAACTTCGTTTATTGGCACATAATAAAGATGCCGTTTCCGGTTATTTGGAAAAAAGTGTGGTAACACAAAAAGAACTAATGGTTTTACCGAATTTCCCTCGTTTCTTTAGAGAAAAAGATACTATTGTAATTTCTGCCAAAATTTCGAATATTACCGATAAAGCCAAAACCGGAATCGCCATTTTACAATTTTTTGATGCCGTAACCATGCAGCCCATCGACGCCAAAATGCTGAATGCAAAAAACGTGAGAAACTTTACTGTCGGCGCTTTTGGTAACACAACGGCAAACTGGACCATCTCAATTCCGGAAGGATTACAAGGTGTTCAATACAAAATTCTGGCAAAATCCGGAGATTTCTCAGATGGAGAAGAAAATATACTTCCGGTACTAACAAACAACATGCTGGTTACAGAAAGTATTCCGGTTTGGGTTCGTGAGAATTCTAAGAAAGAATACACGTTTGAAAATTTAAAAAACAACAATTCTACGACTTTAAAAAATCATCAGTTTACTTTCGAATACACCTCAAATCCTTCGTGGATTGCGATTCAGTCTTTGCCATATTTAATGGAATACGAACACGAATGTGCCGAACAGACTTTTGCCCGTTTTTATGCGAATGCTTTGGCTTCAGAAATTATTTCGAGTAATCCGAAGATTGCAGCTGTTTTTGAAAATTGGAGAAAGAACGGAAAACTGAATTCTAAATTAGAAGAAAACGAAGAATTAAAATCGATTATTCTCGCAGAAACACCTTGGCTAAATGACGCCAAAAGTGAAGATGAAAAGAAAAAGAATCTGGCACTTTTATTTGATCTGGAGAAAATGAAAACTTCGCAGGAAGCTACTTTCAACAAATTAAAACAAAAACAGAAATCATCTGGAGGATTCTCCTGGTTTGACGGAAGCGACGAAAGCGAATATATTACCAGACATATTCTGGCAGGTTTGGGGCATTTGTCCAAACTAAATAAATCCAAAGATAATAATGAAAAAATCGATGAAATTGCCAAAAACGGGATTCCGTTTCTGGATAATAAATTCTTAGAATATTATAAAAACAAAACTAAAAACTTAAAAAAGACAGAGAAATTAATGTGGATCAATCCGTATTCTGATTTGCATTATCTCTATACCAGAAGTTTTTATTTAGACAAATATCCACTTTCAGATACTTTGAAAAAAGCAACAAAATTGTATTTGGAAACAGCCAAAAAAGACTGGTTATCCTATTCTCTTTACGAAAAAGGATTAGCAGCGCTCACCTTAAATCGTTTTGGAGAAAAGGAATCTGCTAAGGAAATTACAGAAAGTTTAAAAGAAACTTCTTCCAATAATGAAAATTGGGGCATGTACTGGATCGCAAATAAGGCAGGTTATTACTGGTATCAGGCACCTATAGAAACTCAGGCTTTGTTAATTGAGGCTTTCGCCGAAGTAAATAACGACACCAAATCTGTAGATGCTATGAAAGTCTGGTTACTAAAAAACAAGCAAACCAAAAACTGGCCCACAACAAAATCAACAACAGAAGCCGTTTATGCCTTATTAATGCAAGGAAATGATTGGTTGAGCGTAAAAGACAATACCGTTATCAAAATTGGAGACGAAAAAATCTTAACTAAAAAATTATCTGAAAACGAAAAAGAAGCCGAAACCGGTTACATCAAACTCAACTGGAAAGCTGATGAAGTAAAAAAAGAAATGTCTTCGATAAAAATTGAAAACAAATCAAAAGTTCCGGGATTTGGCGGTGTTTATTGGCAATATTTTAAGATCTGGATAAAATCAAATCGAATTCAGGAGCGCTTTTATCTGTTTCGAAAGAATTATACCTCAAGAAAAATTCCCTAAAAGGAGATCAATTAGAAAGAATTACAACTAAAAACCCTTTAAAAACCGGAGATTTAGTTACGGTACGATTAATTATCACATCAAAAGAAGACATGGAATTTATCCACCTGAAAGATATGCGAGCGTCTTGTTTTGAACCCGTAAACGTACTTTCAGAATATCAATATAAAGATGGTTTAGGATATTATAGGAGTACGAAAGATGCTGCAACGCATTTCTTCTTTAACCAAATTAACAAAGGAACTTATGTATTAGAATATGACATCAGAGTAAATAACAGCGGTGAATTTTCCAACGGAATTACCACAATCCAAAGCATGTATGCTCCGGAATTTTCAAGTCATACTAAAGGCATTCGGGTAAAAATTCAATAATATCTTTATATTAAATTCCAATAAAGAAATTCCAAATTCCAAAATAGATCATTGTAAATAAAAAACCCGATAGATTTTAAAATCTATCGGGTTTACTTTTATAATAAATTATCAGATTATTTTATAATCGTCAATTCATCAATAATATTTTTAGCTCCTGCGTATTTGTCAATAATCCAAAGTACATAACGAATATCTACGTTAATTGTTCTTTGCAATTTAGGATCAAAAATAACATCTCCTGCCATAGCTTCGATGTTACCGTCAAAAGCAATTCCAATTAATTCTCCTTTTCCGTTAAGAACCGGAGAGCCAGAATTTCCACCTGTAATGTCATTATCTGTCAAAAAGTTTACCGGCATATATCCAGCTTTATCAGCATATTGACCGTAATCTTTTGCTTTGCTTAATTCTAATAAACGAGCGGGCAAATCAAATTCCTGATCTCCTGCTTTATACTTTTTCACCATACTTTCCATGGTTGTATAATTGTTTATTGCAGCATCGTTACGAGGATCTGCAGGTAAAGCGCGAACTTTTCCGTAAGTCAGTCTCAAAGTTGAGTTGGCATCAGGATATTGAATCGTATTTAATTTTGATTCTCTTAAACCTTCAACCAATTCACGGTAAGCAGTTGCAAAACCATCATCAGCTTTTGCCTGATCATCTGTTTTAGAACGGTATTTTGTCAACAAATCATTCGAAATAATATATAAAGGATCGTGTACAATTGCCAAAGGTTTTGGATTAGCCATAAATGCCAATACTTTTTCTTTAGTGGTAAAATAACTTATTTCAGTTGCTTTTGTAACATCTGCAGTAAAATCACCATTATTCTCTGATTTCATTTTAGCAATCTGAGTAGCTAAACCATATTCAGAAGCTTTAGAAGCATATAAATTCAATTGTGCAGTCAACAAATCTTTTTCAAGAGGCGCATGAAACTCACCATACATATTATCGATCATGGTGTTAATTTTCGGAAGCATTTCTGCTTTTTTAGCATCATTCTCATTATAGTATGCGATTAATGCATTTCCTAAATTCGCTGGTCCGGCAGCATAAGCAGAGGTACGCAAAAGCTGCATTAAGTAATTATCGTGACGAGCTTTTAAATTCGTTTCTCTGTAATAATCGTTAATCGTTGGAATTACATTTTCATATTTTTGACTATGTGCAGGTTTAGTTGCCCATTCGTAAAATTTATCTTCTTGTGCAGTTTTAACATCTACTGTTCCGGCTTTTGTTAAAGCATCAATCATTCCCTGACGGTTTTTCCAGTAGTTTGCTGTCGAAGCATATTTAGACGCATACTGTAAACGAACTGTAGCATCTTTATCCATATACTTTTTCATTTGGTCCATTCCTGTTTTTGCACCTTCAACCCATGCAGGATAAGCAAATTTTATGTTTTGCTCGATTCCGCCAGCTGGCATCCAACGGTTTGTTCTTCCCGGATACCCAAGAATCATTGCAAAATCATTTTCTTTTACACCTTTAATACTTACCGGTAAATAGTGCTTTGGTTTCAAAGGCACATTTTCTTTCGAATAAGTTGCAGGATTTCCGTCTTTATCAGCATAAACTCTAAACATAGAGAAATCTCCTGTTTGACGCGGCCACTCCCAGTTGTCTGTGTCTCCACCAAATTTACCCACACTTTCCGGTGGCGTTCCTACTAAACGAACGTCTGTATAATCTTGGTAAACAAAATAGTAGTATTCATTTCCCTGAAAGAAAGGACGAACTGAAACGGTATATTTTCCGCCTTCATTATTCTCTTTTTCGATCAAAGCAATTTCCTGCTGAATGATTTTGTTTCTTTCTGTTTCTGTCATCGTATCATTTACTTTTGACAAAATTCTTTTAGAAACATCGTCCATACGAACAAAGAAACGTACGTATAATGATTTTGGTTTCATCTCGGCAGTTCTTTCTTTTGCCCAAAAACCATCTTTCAAATAGTTTTGTTCTGCCGTTGATAATTCTGCTATCGCATTATATCCACAGTGATGATTCGTTAGAACTAATCCGTCTTTAGAAACAATTTCTGCAGTACAACCTCCATTAAACTGCACAATAGCATCTTTCAAACTATGATGATTGATACTGTAAATTTCTTCGGCTGTTAATTGCAAGCCCATTTTTGCCATATCTCTATGGTTCAATCTTTCGATAAACATCAAAAACCACATTCCTTCATCAGCTCTTACAGGAAAAGCCATCAGACACATGGTTAAGAATAAAACTATTTTTTTCATGTTATTTTGTTTAAGTAATGCGAATATAACTCATTTTCGCAACAATCCACAAAACAAATCTCTAAATACAAAACATATCAAATACAATACCCCTTCATTTTACGAAATTCATAATTTATTTAAATAAAAACTTATTACTAATATAGAAGATAAATAACAAAAACTGCTGTTAAGATTCAAAGAAAAACATAGCACAATTTTGAAAATTCAACAAATAAAATAAAAATAAACTTTCAAAATAAAATTAAAATATAAATTATTTCTTACTAATTATAATTGCATAAATTTGCCTTTTAAAATTTAAACTGAATAAAATGAAAAAATTACTATTAGCAATTACTATTTTAATTGCCACTATTTCAAATGCGCAAAAAGGATCTATGTTATTAGGAGGAAATGTGGGATTTACTTCTGAAAAAATTGGCGATTCTAAAACAGAAAATTTTGAGTTTTCTCCAAAAATTGGATATCAATTTACTAACAACTGGACTGTAGGAGTTGAAGGAGCTATACAAACTTCTAAAATTACAGGACTAGAAAAACAAGAAGGCTATAAAATTGGAGGATTTGTACGTTACGCAAAACCCCTTTCTGAAATATTTGCGGTTTATGCAGATTTAGGAGCAGGTTATCAAAACACTTCATTGAATGATGCAGACGGAGTTTATGCAAGTCTTACTCCGGCATTATTTATTAATATGAAAAGAGGATTTGGTTTGAATTTTTCTATCGGAGGAATTAACTACGACAATCTTAAAGATAACAACGATGTAAAACAGGAACGTTTTGGTTTTGATTTTGGAAAAACTTTCAACATTGGAATATCTAAAAACTTCGGACTATAATCCTTCCATAAAAGATAAAATCCGAAATGCTTTTTTTCGCTAAAAAGCAAAACCCGACAAGTATTAATTGTCGGGTTTTTATTTTTGATAAAATATAAAATTTAATCGTTAAGCATTTTCCAAAGTTTATCTTTCAAATCTGTCAAACCTTGTTGTGCAACAGATGAAATAAACATATAAGGGATATCCTTGAAAGCAACATCTAATTCTATTTTTAATTCTGCTTTAAGTTCGTCGTCCAGCATATCGCATTTTGAGATTACCAAAAGACGTTCTTTGTCGAGCATTTCAGGATTGTATTTTGTTAATTCATTAACCAAAATATCATATTCTCCTTTAATATCCGGTGTATCAACGGGAACCAAAAACAACAATGTTGAGTTACGTTCAATATGTCGCAGAAAATAATGTCCTAACCCTTTTCCTTCTGCAGCGCCTTCAATAATTCCCGGAATGTCTGCAATTACAAAAGACTGATAATCTCTGTAAGCTACAATTCCTAAATTTGGCTTTAAAGTTGTAAAAGGATAATCGGCAATTTTTGGCTTAGCCGAAGTTAAAACAGACAATAAAGTTGATTTTCCAGCATTTGGAAAACCTACTAAACCAACATCTGCCAAAACTTTAAGTTCCAGAATTACATCCATTTCTACACCCGGCAAACCTGGCTGTGCGTATCGTGGCGTTTGATTTGTTGAACTTCTAAAATGCCAGTTTCCTAAACCTCCTTTTCCTCCTTTTGAAAGAATTCTTTTTTCACCGTCTTCTGTAATTTCGAATAAAGTTTCTCCGGTTTCTTTGTCTTTTACAACAGTTCCTAAAGGCACTTCGATAAATTTATCTTCACCGTCAGCACCTGTACTACGGTCTCCTCCTCCATCTCCACCGTGACCGGCTTTAATATGACGAGCAAATTTTAAGTGAAATAATGTCCATAAACCTTTATTTCCAACCAAATATACGTGTCCACCGCGACCACCATCACCACCGTCCGGGCCTCCTTTTTCAATAAATTTCTCTCTATGTAAATGCGTAGATCCTTTTCCTCCCTTTCCGGAAGAAACGTATATCTTAACGTAATCTACAAAATTTCCTTCTGTCATTGTTTTGAATTTCAGATTTTAGATTTTAGATTTTAGATTTCTCTAAATCGTATTTCTAACTTCTATTGTTTTTGTATTCAGTCGCAATTACATTCTTCAGCACAAACTGTGACTGAAAACTGTAACTGAAAACTATTTCTCTATTCTTTAAGCGCTTTTACCAGCACTTTATCAATCTTTACGCCATCCATATCTAATACTTCAAGCACAAATTTTTGCCAGATTAGCTTCTCTCCTTCTTTTGGAATATGTGAAAGCTCTGTCATTATCATTCCGCTTACGGTGTTTACTTCGTAGTCGTTTGTTAATTCGTCTAACTCAAAATAAGTTAGGAAATCGTGCAATGAATAATGTCCGTCAACCAGCCATGAACCATCTTCTCTTTCAATCAACTGGAATTCATCTTTATAAAACTCAGATGCATCGCCTACTAAAGCTTCCAGAATATCATTCAAAGTAATAATTCCCTGAAAAACCCCATATTCATCCGAAACCAAAGCATAATGCACACCCGTTCTTTTGAAATTTTCCAACGCTTTGTAAGCTGTTGTCTGTTCCATTAAATAAGGAGGATCTGTCATAATTGCTGACAAATCAAAATGATCGCTCTCTATGTTTGCGAATATATTCTTAAGCGTTACAATTCCGACAATATCATCGTAATTGTCATTATAAATTGGATAAACCGTATGTAAATCTTCTAAAACCAATGTTTTGATTTTGTCTTTATCGGCATTTAATGGCAACATGTCTACCGATTTACGGTGTGTCATTAACGAGTTTACTTTTCTGTCGCCAATATGAAAAACACGTTCCACGATATCCTGTTCAATTTCCTGAACTTCTCCGCCTTCTGTTCCTTCTTTTATAATCGCTTTAATTTCTTCTTCCGTTACTTTTCCGTCAGCTGAAGGTTTTATCTGTAAAACATTCAATAAAAAATCGGTTGATGATGTCAACAGCCAAATGAAAGGTGCTGTAATAATTGAAACTATTTTCATTGGCAGCGCCACTGCCTTCGCGATTGCTTCCGGATAATTTAATCCAATTCGTTTTGGCAGTAATTCTCCTAAAACCAAGGAGAAAAAAGTTAAAACGACAACCACAATTCCAACCGCAACTGAATGTGCATAAGGTTTTAAAACGGCAAATCCGGCAACGAAAGTCTCAACGTCTACCGTAATCTTATCCCCACTATAAATACCTGTCAAAATTCCGATTAAGGTAATTCCGATTTGTACTGTAGATAAAAACTTATTTGGCGAATTGGCTAAGTCCAGTGCTATTCTGGCACTTTTATTTCCTTTTTTCGCAGCAGTTTCCAATCTGTTTTTTCTAGCCGAAATCAATGCGATTTCTGACATCGAGAAAACTCCGTTTAATAGTATTAGAAAAAATATTATTAGTATTTCCATTTTTAAGTTTAAAGTTAAAAGTCAAAAGTTAAATGTTTTTCAGAACTTATTTTAAATTTCCTTCTAACATTTAACTTTTAACTTCAAACAGATTTTATTACAAATTATCAATAACTGACGTTAATCGCTCTGTAATTTCTTCGATAGTTCCGATACCGTTTACGGCGTGAAACTTATTTTGTGCTTTATAATAACCAATTAATGGTGCTGTTTTTTCGTTGTATTCCTGATATCTTACACGAATTTTTTCTTCGTCCTGATCGTCAACTCTACCGCTTGTTTTTCCTCTTTCTAATAGACGTGCTACTAAAATTTCATCATCTGCTTCTAATGCGATTGTTGCTGTAACACTTGAACCAATTGTTGGTAAAAATTTATCTAAAGCTTCTGCCTGATCTAATGTTCTTGGGTAACCATCAAACAAAAACCCTTCTGTATCAGGATGTTTGTTTACTTCATCAATTAACATTGCCGTAGTAACTTCGCAAGGAACCAATTCGCCATTGTCCATAAAAACTCTTGCTTTTTTTCCTAATTCGGTATCATTTTTTAAATTAAAACGAAATATATCTCCAGTTGAAAGATGTGTTAATTTGTATTTTTCTTTTAAAAATTCTGCCTGAGTTCCTTTTCCTGCTCCCGGCTTTCCAAATAAAACGATGTTAATCATAATGTTAGTGTTACTTGACTTCCTGATTGTAATGCAGGAAGTTTAAAATGAATGTATAGTTGTGTTTTGTTTAAAATTATTCTGCCAATTTATAGACTTCGGATAAATTTCGACCTAAACCATCGTAATCTAATCCGTAGCCAACAATGAATTTATTTGGAATCCTGATTCCAACGTAATCTATTTTAATGTCTTTTTTATATGCTTCCGGTTTAAAAAACAAGGTCGCAATTTTAAAATGCTTCACATTTTGCGCTTTAAATAAATGTTTTAATTCTTCGATTGTGTTTCCTGTATCGATGATATCTTCTATAATTATAACGCTTCTGCCAGACAAATCCTGATTTATACCAATTAATTCTTTTACTACATTGGTACTTTCTGTTCCTTCGTAAGATGCCATTTTGATAAATGAAACCTCGCAAGGGCTTTTATATTTTTTCAGGAAATCGGCAACAACCATAAATGCGCCATTTAAAACACCTATAAAAATTGGTGTATCATCTGCAAAATCATCTTCAACCTGAGCCACTATTTTTGTTAAAGCAAAATCAATTTCTTTTGCCGAAATAAACGGAACAAATTGTTTATCGTGAAGTTGTATCATTATTTTTAATGTTTAAAACAATGCGCAAAGATACAGAATTACAAACAAAATCTAAGTATCAAATTATGAGGTTGATTTATTTTTTTGTGAATGTTAAATATCAGTTAATGTTTACAAAATTAAATTTAACATTATTTCAAAATTTAGTAAATTGTTATAGTATAAATATTTAACCCCAAAAAGCGAAATGAAAACAATCACACAATTATTTTCTATATCATTATTAACATTAATGACGGCTTGCAACGGGCAAGTAAAAAAGGAAGAAAAAGAAGCCTTGTCAAAACAACCCGGCAATGTTGTAAAAACAGCTGTAGGCGAAATTACGCTGCCACCGCCTTATGCAACTGAATCTAAATCAAAATACAGTAAAGTATTAGGATGGCCGGAAGGCAAAACGCCTGTAGCACCTGCGGGTTTTACGGTTACCAAATTTGCTGAAGGCTTCGAAAATCCGCGTTGGACTTATATTGCGCCAAACAATGATATTTTTGTTGTTGAAAGCGGAACTAGAAACAGTAAAAACCAAATTACAGTTTTGCGTGATAAGGACAAAGACGGCAAATTTGAAACTCGCGAAGTTTTCATAAAAGATTTAAATAAACCTTTTGGAATGCTGGTTCTAAAAGACTTTTTCTATATCGCGAATACGGATGGCTTGTATCAATATCCATATAAAAATAATCCGTTAAAATTAGAAACCAAAGGCGTTAAAATTTTGGAACTTCCTGCTGGAGGGTACAACAATCACTGGACAAGAAATTTACTTGCGAATACTGACGGAACAAAAATTTATGTTTCAGTAGGATCTGGAAGTAATGTCGCAGAAAACGGAATCGACAAAGAAATTCGACGTGCGTGCATACTCGAAATTAATCCTGACGGAACCGGTGAAAAAATCTACGCATCGGGACTTAGAAATCCGGTTGGTATGGATTGGAATCCGGCAAACAAGGAACTTTGGACGGCGGTTAACGAACGTGATGAATTGGGCGAAGATTTAGTTCCGGATTATATTACAAGTGTCAAAAAAGAAGGTTTTTATGGATGGCCGTATTCTTATTTTGGAAATATTTTAGATCCGAGAATGAAAGGAAAAGGGAAAGATCTTGCTGCAAAAGCAATTGTTCCTGATGTTCCGGTTGGTTCTCATACGGCATCTTTAGGATTGGCTTTTTATGATAAAAAAGCTTTTCCGGCAAAATATCAAAATGGCGCATTTGTTGGTCAGCATGGTTCGTGGAATCGTGCAAAAATTTCTGGTTACAAAGTAGTTTTTGTTCCTTTTGCAAATGGAAAGCCTTCCGGAAAGCCTGAAGATTTTTTAACCGGATTTATTTCAAATGATGAAAAGGCAGAAGTTTACGGGCGTCCGGTTGCGGTTACCGTTATGAATGACGGATCGCTTTTGGTAAATGACGATAGTGGAAATACGATTTGGAAGGTGACAGCTAAATAAAATTCCAAACTTTTAAATTCCAAATTCCAATTCTGAATATCAAATTCCAAAATACTGATGAGTATTTAAACACATAGAAACATAGATTTTTTTTGTAGTGAAAAATTAGTTTTTTCACAATAGCAATTTGTAAGAAATTAATTCACAACCATCTAAAAATAGAACATGAGGATACTAATGTACATTATGCTAATAATTCCCAATCTATTTTTCGCGCAGATTTATCGAGCGAAATTAGTAGATTATAATGCAAGTAAAATTCCGGCATATTGTGGTTACCAAAAATCATATGGTGTATTAAAATTTGAGTTACAACAAAAAAGCCACCTAAAAGGCGAAGTTGTATTTCTTGTACAAGAATGCCCAAGAGAATTAATGGAAAAATTGGGCCAATACAAAAACGATTCGATTTATTCTGTAACAATTGGAAATCAGGCAGATAAAAAGTTAACTAAAATAGGAATGGAAATTTGTCGAAAATATTATCCAAAAGACAAGACAAAAATATTTTGGTTTGGTTTTATAAATACACCTTACAGTAACACCTTTGCAAAGCCATAAACCATTTCTAAAAATCAACAAACTATTTATGATTATAAAAAAATATTGTCTTTTTCTTGTTGCGATTTTTGTTTCTCTAAACACTTTCGCACAAGAAAAAGGTAAAACTATTGATTCTCTTAAAACAGAAAAACTGGAGGAAGTGGTTATTAGTCCGCTTCATATAAATACCAATCTTCTGGATGCTCCGGCTTCTATTGGGATTTTATCAAAAAATCAGCTTTTGCAAAATAATTCTACAGATATTACGACTGTAATTAATACGATTCCAGGAGTATTTATGCAATCATCGAATTTTACCACAACCCGAATTTCAATTCGCGGAATTGGTGCACGAACGACTTATGGAACCAATAAAATCAGGGCTTTTTATGGCAGTATTCCGTTAACATCAGGAAATAGCGAAACGGTTGTTGATGATATTGATCTAGAAAACCTCAGCCAAATTGAGATTATAAAAGGTCCGCTTTCGAGTATTTACGGCGCAGGTTTGGGCGGTGCGATTTTAATTTCACCTCAGCTTTCTAAATCAAAAGGACAAAGTGCCGGCATAAGTTCGGTTTTTGGTTCTTATGGTTTATTAAAAAATAGTTTGAATTATAGTTTAAATGAAGATGAAGGCAGTGTAAACATCAGTTATCACAATTTAAAAACAGATGGCTGGCGCGAAAACAGTGCCTACAATCGCGAAGGAATTACGCTTGCGGGAGAATTGTTTAGAAAGCAAAAAAGTAAACTGACTTATTTTACGAATTATACGTATCTAAAAGCTTTTATTCCGAGTTCGATCAACAAAGATACTTTTGAAAATAATCCGCAATTGGGTGCTCCAACCTGGGTGGCTTCAAAAGGATTTAAGGAATACAAATCGACTTTGGGCGGATTGTCTTATGATTTTAAAATCGGTGACAATCTAAATAATTCGACTTCTGTTTTTATCAATTATAAGGACAGCAACGAACCGAGACCTTTTGATATTTTGCACCAATATACTTTTGCAACGGGAGCGCGCACACAATTTTCGGGTAATTTTAAAATTAAAGAAACTGCAATTGATTTCATTGCCGGAGTTGAATATTTCACGGATACATACAGCGGAAATACTTTCGAAAATCTTTATCAGCAAAATAATAATCAGGGAAGTTTACAGGGAAATCAACTGACAGAAACCGATCAGAAAAGACATTTTTATAATATATTCTCGCAGCTTAAAGCTTCACTCTCTGAACATTTTGAAATTCAGGCGGGAATCAATTATAATAAAACACAATTCGAACTTACGAATTATACAGAAAACTCCAATCAGAAATACAGTTATGATGGTATTTTTTCGCCGCAATTGTCTTTCCTTTTCAAACCAAATAAAGAGCAAACGATTTACTTTTCTGCAAGCCGTGGATTTTCTCTTCCTGCTACAGAAGAAACTCTTACGAGCGAAGGCACAATTAATCCAGATATAAAACCTGAAAACGGTTATAATTTTGAACTTGGCGGAAAATTCTATTTTTTCAACAAAAAACTTTATACAGAAATTGCAGTTTATCGAATGGAGATTAAAGATTTATTGGTTGCGAAAAGAGTTGGCGACGATCAATATGTGGGAGCAAATGCCGGAAAAACTTTTCATGAAGGAATTGAAATCACGCTAAATCACAATTGGCAAATTAATCGCTTTTTTGGTCTGAATTCTTATCTTGGTGCTTCTGTTGGAAATTATGAATTTAAAGAATTTACAGATAACGGAAATGATTTTTCGGGAAACAAATTAACCGGAGTTCCTGCCAATAAAGTAAATGCGGGCTTGAATCTGAATACGCGTTTGGGAATTTATTTTAATGCCGATTATCAGTTTGTGGATAAAGTGCCAATGAACGATGCTAATTCGGCTTTTTCAGATTCATACAATATTATCAATCTAAAAACGGGATATCGATTTGAAATTATTCCCAACTTAACTTCTCATATAGCAGCCGGAATCAACAATGTAATGAATGAAAAATATGCCTCGTTAATTCTACCAAATGCCGTGGCAAATGGCAATGCGGCGCCAAGATATTATTATCCGGGTTTACCTGTAAATTATTACGGAAGTATTTCGGTAAATTACTTATTTTAGATGCTTATTAAAATCAAAAAAATGTCTTCTGAATTAAAAACAAAACTCGACTATGTTACTGCCTGCAGAGCAAACCGATCGTTGGCCGCCCAGGATATTTTAGAAAATCAGTTTTTATTTGAAGAACTGGTTTCTCTTTGTTTTTCTACATCTGATAAAAATCATCACAGAGCTTGTTGGGTTTTAGAATTTGTTTGTTACGAAGAATTACTTTGGATGCAGTCGTATGTTGATTTCTTCTGTTCCAACCTGAAACATTTAAAAGAGGAGAGTGCCATTCGGCCTATTGCAAAAGTGATGCAGCTTTTGGTAAAATCTCATTATAGAAAAGAAGAAAACGACATTCTTCTTTCTGAAGAAAATCTTCAAAATTGTATTGAAGCTTCTTTCGACTGGCTGATAAATGATGTAAAAGTTGCTACAAAAGCCTATTCGATAAGAACATTATATATTTTAGGAAATCACTACGACTGGATTCATCCGGAACTGCAAATTATTCTGAACAAGGATTATGCAAGTCATTCCGCCGCGTATCAGGCCGTCGCCAAAGAAGTTTTGAAGAAAATAAAATAGGATTTAAGTAATCCGGATATTTGTAAAAATAAATAAGGGCAGCTGTGATAGCTGCCCTTATTTCTAATATTCTGGATTTGATTTTTTTGAGTTATTAAATTTAAACCTCAAGAAAAATTCATTTGAGTTTTTGGCACTTGCCATAACTTTACCTGTATTTGTTTCATAAGCATAACCAAATGTCAAATGCTTACTAATTGTTATACCGGCCATTGCTGCATAAGCATTGTCAACTCTGTATGTTCCGCCTATTTCTAAAAATTCCTGTATTTGAAGCATTAAATTAAGATCTACAGAAAGTGGTGCACCGTTAACGTAACGCATCATAAAAGATGGTTTTAAAATTAAAAGTGTTGTCGTTTCCAAATCAAAATTATAACCACTACTCAAATAAACGTGAGGCCTGTCTGTAGCCACAGACGTATAACCGTCTTTATTTTTTGCACGTTCTGTATTCAACATTCTTGGGACAGAAAGGGATACGAAATATTTATCGCTTTTTAATAAAGCTCCAACTCCTACGTTTGGATTAAATTGGTTGATGTTTGTCAAAGCAGGATCTGACTGATTTGAATAGGTTTCAAGTCCTGAAGTATTCACATTATAAAAATTACCTCCGGCTTTTATTCCGAAATACAAATCGCTCATTTCACCAACCTGCATTTTGTACGAAAGGTCAATTCCTAATTGGGTTTGTTTTTCGATAAATGTTTTATCGTAAACCATCGAAATTCCTAATCCGATATTGCCTCCAACCGGTGTTCCAAAAGATACAGCCTGTGTTTCAGGTGCATTTTCAATTCCGGTCCATTGCTTACGAAAAGTCGTTGCCAAAGCAGTTTCCTTATCTACTCCTACATAAGCAGGATTCACCAAATTCATGTGGTAACGATATGTTGTAAGTATGGTTTCTTGTTGGGCAAAAAGCAAACTACTAAAAAGTAGTAATGCTCCCGCCAATATGTTTTTAATTATTTTCATTTCTAAAATTTTAATTTTTACAATTACCTGTTAATGTATATCCAACCTTGTCTGTCGATTGTTCCATTACCATCTAAATCGATTTGATAGTAATAAGAACTAGCTGCAGGTAAAGTGCCTGACTGACCTTTTGCTTGTCCGTCCCAGTCATTTTGGTAATTTTTAGCAATAAATACTTCTGCTCCCCAACGATTGAAAACTCTTACCGTTGAATTAGGATGTTCCTGGATATTAGAAATAACCCATGTATCATTAATACCGTCTCCGTTTGGAGTAAAAGCTTCAGAAATATTCATCTGCTCTTTGTCGCAGGTATCTCCAATACCATTATTATTACGATCTTCCTGATATGGATTTGCTGTAATTGGGCAATTATCATTAGAATCTAAAACGCCATCATTGTCATCATCAGGATCACAATTGTCTAAAATTCCATCATTGTCGTTATCTCCAAATGTGTTTACAACAGTAACTTTTGCGTTTGCAGATGCTGTGTTTCCGCTTTTGTCCACAACCGTTAAAACAACTGTATTAACTCCAACATTGGTACAATCAAAAGAAGTTTTACTAAGAGTCATGGTACCGATACCACAATTGTCTGAACTTCCGTTGTTAACCTGGTTTGCAGCAACCGAAACGTTTCCTGCTTCATCAAGTTCAACCGTTATGTCTTTAGTAAGAACTGTTGGAAGAATATTTTCAAGTATGGTAACTGTTGCAGTTGCAGAAGAAATTTCTCCATTTGCTCCAGTCGCAGTAAGTGTTACTGTATTTGCTCCTGCATTAGCACAAGTAAAGGTTGATGGAGAAACTGAAAAAGTTAAAGTTCCGCCACAAACAGTTGTTGAGCCATCATTAACATCTGCCGCAGCGATTGAAGCATTTCCTAAAGTATCAAAGTGAATTGTAATGTTTTTTGTTACAACAATTGGTGCTGTTTTATCTTCGATTGTTACTGTTGCAGTCGCTGTATCAAAATTTCCGCTGGCATCTGTAACGGTTAAAGTAACATTATTAGCTCCAACATTAGAACAATTAAAAGTGTTTGGAGAAACTGAATAAGTTAATATTCCATTACAAACATCTGAAGATGCGTTATCAACATCATTTCCTGTTATTGTAGCATTTCCTGTAGCATCAAGTTGAATTGTGATATTTTTTGCTGAAACGATAGGCGCAATTTTATCTTCGATTGTCACTGTTGCCGTTTCAGAAGAAACATTTCCGTTTGCATCCGTTGCAGTCAAAGTAACTGTATTTGCTCCAACATTCGAACAATTAAATGAAGTTGTATCCAATGCCAAAGTTAATCCACAAGCATCAGTTGAACCATTATCAACATCAGAAGCAGCAATTGTTGCATTTCCGGTTGCGTCTAACTGAACCGTGATGTTTTTCGTTAAAACAGTAGCTGCAATTTTATCTTCAATTGTCACTGTTGCAGTTTCAGCAGAAACATTTCCGTTTGCATCTGTAGCGGTTAAAGTGACCGTATTTGCTCCAACATTCGAACAATTAAATGAAGCTGTATCCAATGCCAAAGTTAATCCACAAGCATCAGTTGAACCATTATCAACATCAGAAGCAGCAATTGTTGCATTTCCTGTAGCATCAAGTTGAACCGTGATGTTTTTCGTTAAAACAGTAGCTGCAATTTTATCTTCGATTGTCACTGTTGCAGTTTCAGAAGAAACATTTCCGTTTGCATCCGTAGCGGTTAAAGTAACTGTATTTGCCCCAACATTCGAACAATTAAATGAAGTTGTATCCAATGCTAAAGTTGCAATTCCACAAGCATCAGTTGAACTATTGTCAACGTCAGAAGCAGCAATTGTTGCATTTCCTGTTGCGTCTAACTGAACCGTGATGTTTTTCGTTAAAACAGTAGCTGCAATTTTATCTTCGATTGTTACTGTTGCCGTTTCAGAAGAAATATTTCCGTTTGCATCCGTTGCAGTCAAAGTAACTGTATTTGCTCCAACATTCGAACAATTAAATGAAGTTGTATCCAATGCCAAAGTTAATCCACAAGCATCAGTTGAACCATTATCGACATCAGAAGCAGCAATTGCTGCATTTCCCGTTGCGTCTAACTGAACCGTGATGTTTTTCGTTAAAACAGTAGCTCCAATTTTATCTTCGATTGTTACTGTTGCCGTTTCAGAAGAAACATTTCCATTTACATCCGTTGCAGTCAAAGTAACCGTATTTGCTCCAACATTCGAACAATTAAATGAAGTTGTATCCAATGTTAAAGTTGCAATTCCACAAGCATCAGTTGAACCATTGTCAACATCAGAAGCAGCAATTGTTGCATTTCCTGTTGCGTCTAACTGAACTGTAATGTTTTGCGTTAAAACAGTAGCTGCAATTTTATCTTCGATTGTTATTGTTGCAGTTTCAGAAGAAACATTTCCGTTTACATCTGTTGCAGTCAAAGTAACTGTATTTGCTCCAACATTCGAACAATTAAATGAAGTTGTATCCAATGCTAAAGTTGCAATTCCACAAGCATCAGTTGAACTATTGTCAACGTCAGTAGCAGCAATTGTTGCATTTCCTGTTGCGTCTAACTGAACCGTGATGTTTTGCGTTAAAACAGTAGCTGCAATTTTATCTTCGATTGTTATCGTTGCACTTACAGTTGATACGTTACCATTACCATCAGTAACATACAACGTAACATCTTTTGTACCTAAGTCAGCACAAGAGTAAGTTATTGAACTTGCTTCAGATCCCGTTGCCGGACCATATGTAGCCTGAACAGCCAATCTTTTTCGAGTTCCGCCACAAGGATCTCCAAACACACCATTATCAGCAGGAATAGTAGCACTGCTTTTCCCAAGTAAATAACCCGAAACCGTACTTACACTATTAGATGCATTACATCCTGTTGTATAATTACCACAAGTTCCTGTCGGAGTTCCATAACTTGCAAAATCAACCTTGGTGAAAACACCAGATGGTGCAGTAAGAGACAAAACATTTCCTTCGTTAACCATGTCACAAACTGTACCTATATGTCCAGAACCAATTTTATAATTACTAATACTGCAATTATCGGTACTTCCATTATTTAGATCAGCGGCATTTACTGTGACACTGCCACTTGCGTTCAATTGAACCGTGATGTTTTTAGAGATTGCAGTTGGTTTTACATTATCTACAACAGTAACTGTTTGTATAGATGTTGCTTTTAGTCCTGAACCATCAGTTGCAGTCCATGTTACAGTATTAGCTCCTATTACCAAACTTGCCGGAGTTGCTATAACACTTGATACAATGCAATTATCTGCCGCTGTAGGCTTTGTTAATTGTGAACTTGCATAGGTACAAACTCCCGCATCTGCATTGACGCTTATTGTTGGTAATGTTGCTATTGTTGGATTTACATTATCTGCAGCACCTGTTCCCTGAACAGTAAATGTATAAGGAGTTTCATTGGTATCGTTACTTGCAATGCTAATAACAGCGGTTTGTAAACCCGATTGAGTACAAGTTGGATTAAAACGGACAACAAATGTTTGTGAGGCTGAAGCAGCAATCGTATTAGATGCTGGCTGAGTCTGAATTGAGAATGCTGAGCTACCACTAACTGTGACTATTGGACTACCTGATAATGTTAAATCACTTGTACCTTCGTTCTCAATTGTAAAAGTACGATCTAAGGTAGTTCCAGCTGCCAGAGATCCAAATTGTGTTCTGTCGCCACTTGCTGGGGTTATATCTCCACTAACTATGGATGCAGTACCATTCTTAATATTTATTTCAGGTCCCGGACTATTAGAATAACGTACCGTAACCCTGGCATATGCACCTGGATATCCAGGAAGAACATCAATCCCCTGATTGGTAGTGCTAGGGATAGATATAGTATTTTGCCCCCCGACAATATAATTTGAAGGGTTTAATGTCCAGGTAGTAAGTCTTACCTCAGTGGGGTCACAAACACAAAGACGTCCTCCTGTAATAGGCTGCGGGCTCTGGGCAACATTATTAAAATTTACATTTTGAGTTGTGCTGTTTGCACAATTTACATTAAAATTTAATTCCACTGTAATACTAGTTGGAACAGAGTTCCCCGTAGAATTCCAACTTATGTTCACTACTCCCCCGAAAGGAGAATATCGAATAGTATAAGGGGCTCCACAACTAGATGCAGCTATACTTGATGAACCTAATTCATAAACATGAGTCTGTGCAAACGATGTAAACGTCTGCAGCAATGTCACTATTATAATTAATAAAATTTGTTTTTTCATATTCAAATATGATTTTTGTTTTTTAGTTTGGTTTTTGTTGATTTCTATATTTTATTATTTCGGAAACGACAATAAATTTCCTGTTCCAATTGCTAAGAACAATGGAACTTTACTTGTCACGAAGACAAATTATTTACTAAAAGGAAAATTTAAAAACTGCCCGAAATAACAGCTTACACTATTTAATATGCAAGGTCGAAATAAGAAGTTTTTTGAAAGTTGCGAAACTTATTCGCTTTGAAGCGTAATTTTATTATCATATTGTTTAAGTTTAAGTTATCCAACAAAAATATATTGAAATAAAACCGCTCAAATAGCCCATTCGGACACATCAATAGCCCGAAACGACCAACTCAATTTCATTAAAAATTACTGTAAGGATTGGATTTCTTTACAAAAATTAAAACACTGTAAATCAATTAAATAAAATTTAATCAGAATTAAAATAAATTACAGGAAAGCATTCATTACAAAAGAAAAAACACAGAAAAGAAAGAATTTTACAGCGATTAAACCCGTATTTCGGAAGGCATTTTTCCAAAACGTTTTTTAAAATTTGCCGTAAACTTGCTGGAACTTTTATAACCCGTCGCCAAAGCAATACTTTTTATCTGCATATCGGTGTTTTCAATCATCTGCATGGCGAGCAATAATTTCTTTTCTTTATGATATTGCATCATCGAAACGCCGTGAACTAATTTAAAAGTTAACTTAAGTTTTGTGGGCGACATTCCTACTTTCTCTGCAATATATTCTACGCCTAAAAATGGTTTTGCAATAGAATCTAAAAGCAATTTTTCCGCTTTGGCAATTTTTCTAAATTCCGGAGTTTCGGTTGGCGAGTAATTACCAATTCGCTGATCTAAAAAAGCATTTTTAAAAAAAGTAGAAATTAACTGAAAGGTCTGTGTTTTTAAAAGTTCCTTGCTTAAAAGATCCTGTCCGTTTTCTTCTAAAATAACCAAAATTTCCCTAGACAATTCTTCTGCATTGGGCACAATATCCTGATAGGTTATAAAACCTTTATCTGAATTTAGGAATTTCTTAATCTGATTGTCTTCCGGAAGTGTTTCAAACGAAAAATTGCGTTCGGCCCATTCTTTACTAAATCCGTACAAATAAAATTCACATTCGGAACCTTTATAAAAATAAGCACCAACCTCTGTTCCCGGTCTTTTAAAACCCCAATATTTACTCGAAAAAGGTGTTTTATCCTCAAATGTATTTTGGAGTTTCACTTCACTTTCAAAAACAGAAAAAGTCAGCGTGTAATAATCAATAGGAAAATCTTCATCGTAAATCGCTTTTAGCAATACATTTTTCTTAAAAGTAATACTGGTTATAATTACCCAAAAGCCTTCTTCGATTTCGCGATAACGCATTACGCCTTTAGAAAAAGCATTATTTCTATAAACCGCCTGTTCTTCTTCAACATGTTTAACCGATGGAGAATTGACAATACTTTTTACGATAACTTCAGGAGAATTGGATAAATAAGGCAATTCAAAAAAACCATCTCTGTAAAAATTGACGTTTTCTTTTATAAATTTAATCCACTTTCCTATCTGCATATCTAGTTCTCTCTAAAAACAGATGGTAATTCATTAAATCTCTTTTTAAAAGCTGCCGTAAATTTACTGGCACTTTCATAACCCGTAATTACAGCAATAACCTGAATTTCGATTTGCGAATTCTGCAGCAATTGTTTCGCCAAAAGCATGTTTTTTTCTTTATGATATTGCAGCATCGAAAACCCAAATACGGTTTTAAAATTGGCTTTTAATTTTGTTGGAGATGTGTTGACTTCAAAAGCAATTTTATCAATTCCCAAAAAAGTCGATTGCAGATTATGCAGAATCATTTTTTCGGCTTTAGCCACATTAAAATAATCCAGATTACTCAACGAAATATTATCTTCGATCCTGCTGTCATCAAAGGCATTATTAAAAAATTCGGTAATTAACTTCATGCAATATTTGCGCAATTCAGGTGTATTTTGATGAATCTTAGCTTCGTCTTCTAAAATATTTGAAAGTTTTTTAGACAGCGAATGTGCTTTTGGAGCGATATCCAGCCAGGTATAAAACCCTTTTTGACCGTTAAAGAAATTTTCAAGAATTCTCTTTTCGCAAAATTTACCTGACTTTATATGCTGATCTACCCATTCCTTATTCATGGCAATATTAAAAAATTTGCCTTTGGTTCCTTTATAAAAATAAGTCGCTATTTCTGTATCGGGTTTATAAAAGGTCCAGCATGTACTTAGCAGGACTATATCCTCTGAACCGGGAAACGGAAATCGATACTCAAAAACCGAAAAAGACAAAATATAATAATCCTTAATATGATCTTGTGTATAAGTTGCTTTAGCCAATATATTCTCGTTCATCGTCAAATTCGTTTCGAGAATCCAGAACCCGTCTTCTATGGTGCGGTAGCGCATTGTTCCTTTCCAGAAAGCATTATCTGTAACGATTAATTGCTTTGTGGGTGTATGTTTTGTAATAGGTAATTTGATAAGGCTGTCTAACATCAATTGAGGGGAGTTAGACAGGTAAGGCAATTCAAAAAAATCATCTTTTAACAGAAAAAGAAATTTTTGAATGTGGTTCGCCCAATTATTTGTGGTCATTATATTACGAAATCGGTAGTGGTTAAAAATCTGGTCAAACCTAAGAATTTCAGGCATATAAAACAAAACATTTAAAGCTATTATTTAAAAAATATTTAACATTTTAATGATCTTTTCTTTTGTTTGAAAAATTTTAAAAAACCGCAATTCAATTCGACAATAAATTGGCATTTCTATTTTATCAATTATCTTTGCAGAAACACACTACAAAATGAATTATTTTTCTTCTGATTTTAAATTAGGAATATTAGGCGGCGGACAATTAGGCAAAATGCTATTGTCTGACACCCGAAAATTTGACATACAAACTTATGTTTTAGATCCGAGTGACGAAGCGCCGAGTAAAATTGCCTGCAATAAATTCTTTAAAGGCGATTTGATGGATTATGAAACAGTTTACAATTTTGGAAAACAAGTTGATGTTTTGACTTTTGAAATCGAACTCGTTAATCTTGAAGCTTTAACACAATTAGAAAACGAAGGCGTAAAAGTGTATCCTTCTCCAAAAACCTTAAAAGGAATTCAGAATAAAGGCGTTCAAAAAGATTTTTATACAGAAAGCAATATTCCAACGGCGGCTTATTTGCGATTTGATTCTCCTGAACATTTGCAAAAATCTGTTGGAAATAATGAAATCACAATTCCGTTTGTATGGAAATGTACCGAATTTGGTTACGATGGAAATGGCGTAAAAGTAATTCGCCAGATTTCTGATCTGGATGATCTCCCAAATGTAGAATGTATTGCAGAAACTATGGTTCCGTTTAAAAATGAATTGGCGGTTATTGTGTGCCGAAATCCATCTGGAGAAATTAAAACGTATCCGGTTGTAGAAATGGAGTTTCACCCTGAAGCCAATCAGGTAGAATATGTAATTTGCCCGGCAAGAATCAACGAAAAAGTAGCTGAAAAAGCCAGAGCAATTGCATTAAACGTCTCTGAAAAATTCAATCACGTTGGACTTTTGGCAGTTGAAATGTTTCAAACCAACGAAGATGAAATTCTGGTAAACGAAGTCGCTCCTCGCCCACACAATTCTGGTCATTATTCGATCGAAGCGAGTTATACATCACAATTCGAAAATCATTTACGTGCGATTCTGGATCTTCCGTTAGGAAACACAGACAGCAAAGTTGCCGGAGTTATGGTAAATTTAGTGGGCGCCGAAGGTTTCTCTGGAGATGTAGTGTATGAAAACATCGAAACCATTTTAGGATGGGATGGCGTAACACCCCACATTTACGGTAAAAAACAAACACGCCCGTTCAGAAAAATGGGTCACGTTACGATTGTAAATGAAGATATGAACGAAGCAAGACGAATTGCTGAGGATGTTAAGAATACGATTAGAGTTATAAGTATATAGTTATTCAGTCACGGTTTTCAGTCACAGTAAAACCTGAAACAAAAAAACAGTTTCCAAACAAAATAAAAAACATGAGCAAAGTAGCCATCATAATGGGAAGCATCTCAGACATGCCAGTCATGCAGAATGCCATCGACATATTAAAACAATTTAATATTGAAGTTGAAGTAGATATCGTTTCGGCACACAGAACGCCGGAAAAATTATTCGATTTCAGTAAAAACGCACACACTCGCGGAATTTCGGTAATTATTGCTGGAGCTGGAGGCGCTGCGCATTTACCTGGAATGGTTGCTTCGATGTCGCCACTTCCTGTAATTGGAGTTCCGGTAAAATCAAGTAATTCAATTGATGGCTGGGATTCGGTTTTATCCATTTTGCAAATGCCGGGCGGAGTTCCTGTTGCAACTGTTGCTTTGAACGGAGCAAAAAATGCGGGAATCTTAGCTGCACAAATTATCGGAAGCCACGATAAAAAAGTACTTGATACTATTATCGCTTATAAAGAAGAATTAAAAGCTGCGGTTAATAAAGCGGCTGAAGGATTGAAATAGTTTTCAGTTTTCAGTCACAGTTTTCAGTGTAAACTGTGACTGAAAACCGTGACTAAAAACTAAAATTAAGCTTCATCTTCAACCTCTTCCAAAATAGATTCAAATTCAGATGCAATTACATCATCCTTATTTATCCAATTCTCTGACGTAACCAAGTTATAATTTACATCATCTTCTGTAGTCAATTCCCAGATAATACTTTCTGCTTCAGGAAACGGAATATTCTGAGACATTTGATTTTCAAACAATCTCTTAATAAGATTTCTGTCAGACAAACCATTATTCAATAACTTCAAGATATTCTCGGCTGTAAGTTTTTGTACTTCTCCGTCAGTAGGTTTCATTGAAAAATGAACAACAGAAGCTTTTGCATTTGGAAATTTTCCATTGTAAGCCTTAAAAAGCAATTGATTGACATGAAATAATCTGCCTTGCATGTGTATTTCAGGATATTCCTCACATACTTTATCAATTAACATATTGTTCGATATTTGCTCAATTTGTCCGGCACTTAATTCATCTCCCAATTTATATTCCAGTACAATCTGCGCAGCTTCGTTAGGTTCATAATCAGAAATTGCCATCTCTAATAATTCCGGCAAACTGCTTTTCTCGGCTGTAGCTCCATCGGGATAATTGAATTTTTGTAATAACACAACCAAATCCTCATCTGACCAATATCCTTCAACTTCATTAACTGTGTCAATATTATTTATTACAATTTGATAATTCATAGTGTTTTATTTAATTATGATTAGTGTCTTATAATTCTAACCGTATTTTTTCAATTTACGCTTTTAATATCGCCCATAGAAATAAATAACATATCTATAACACAATTTAAGAGGAATTTATGCTGAGAATCAATTTTATATAGCCCATTAGATTTTTATAAATTGTTATCTTTGGAATTCAAAAATTAGACTTCAATTAATAAAAAATAGTATATCATAATGAGTGTTTTACTTTCAAAATTTATAACAAAACATAACACAGCACCTTTTTCGCAAATTAAAATCGAAGATTACGTCCCGGCCTTCCACGAAGGAATCGCTTTGGCTAAAGCCGAAATTGATGCTATCGTAAATAATCCGGAAGCACCAACTTTTGAAAACACAGTTGTGGCGATGGATTATGCAGGCGATACTTTAGATCGTCTTTCGAGTATTTTCTTTAATCTGAATTCGGCTGAAACGAATGACGAAATGCAGAAAATTGCTCAGGAAGTTTCGCCTCTATTATCTGAATTCGGAAATGACATTACTTTGAACGCTGCCTTATTTGCTAAAATAAAAACGGTTTACGAGCAAAAAGAAAAACTGAATCTAAGTCCGGAACAAACCACTTTATTAGACAAAAAATATAAAAGCTTTTCCAGAAACGGAGCTAATTTACCAGAAGATAAAAAAGATCAATTACGCGAAATCGACAAAGAGTTATCGATGTTGAGTTTACAGTTTGGCGAAAATGTTTTGGCTGAAACAAATGCTTTTGAATTGCATTTAACAAATATAACCGATTTAGCCGGTTTGCCGGAAGGTACAATCGAAGCTGCCAGATTATTAGCGAAAGAAAAAGGAAAAGAAGGCTGGATTTTTACTTTAGATCATCCAAGTTATATTCCGTTTTTGACTTATGCGGATAATCGTGAATTGCGCAAAAAAATGGCGATAGCTTTTGGCGCAAGATCTTTTCAGAATAATGAATTCGACAATCAGGAAATTGTCTTGAAAATTGCCAAATTACGTTTTGAAAGAGCCAATTTATTAGGTTATAAAACACACGCCCATTTTGTTCTGGAAGAAAGAATGGCGCAAAATCCGGAGAAAGTTTTTAGCTTTTTGAATGATTTATTGGCTAAAGCAAAACCTGCTGCTCAAAAAGAATTTGCTGAATTAGCGGCTTTCGCCAAAAAACTGGACGGAATTGAACAGCTTGAAAAATGGGATGGCGCTTATTATTCTGAAAAATTAAAACAACAGCTTTTTAATTTAGATGATGAGAAACTAAAACCTTATTTTCAGTTAGAAAAAGTATTAAACGGCGCTTTTACAGTTGCTGAAAAATTATACGGATTAACTTTTACGGAGGTTTTTGACATTGATAAATACCACGAAGAAGTTACCACTTATGAAGTTAGAGATGCTGACAATAATTTGGTTTCTATTTTCTACGCGGATTTTTTTCCAAGAAAAGGAAAACGAAACGGCGCGTGGATGACTTCTTTCAAATCTCAATATGTAAAAAATGGCACGAACGAAAGACCACATATTTCAAACGTCTGCAACTTTACAAAACCAACAGAAACAAAACCTTCGTTATTGACTTTTAATGAAGTAACAACTTTGTTTCACGAATTTGGTCACGGTTTACACGGAATGTTGGCAAACACAACATATCCAAGTTTATCCGGAACTTCTGTTTATTGGGATTTTGTAGAATTGCCAAGTCAGATTATGGAAAACTGGTGTTACGAGCCGGAAGCTTTGGCTTTGTTTGCTAATCATTATGAAACGGATGAAATTATTCCGATTGAATATGTTCAGAAAATTAAAGAAAGTGCGAGTTTTCAGGAAGGATTGGCAACTTTACGTCAGTTGAGTTTTGGATTATTGGATATGGCTTGGCACGGGCAAGATCCAACTTCGATTACCGATTTAAAAACTTTTGAAACAGAACAATTTGCAAACACACAATTGTATCCTGATGTGAAAGAAAATGCGATGAGTACTGCTTTTTCACATATTTTTCAAGGGGGATATTCTTCTGGATATTACAGCTACAAATGGGCTGAGGTTTTAGACGCAGATGCTTTTGAATATTTCCAGGAAAAAGGAATTTTCAATGCTGAGGTTGCTGCCAAATTCAAAGAAAATGTACTTTCAAAAGGAGGAACAGAACATCCTATGACTTTATACAAACGTTTTAGAGGTCAGGAACCAAAACCGGAAGCTTTGTTGAAGAGAGCGGGACTTTTATAGACATTAGACTTCTTAGATTTTAGACTACTTAGATAAATTAGATATTGGAAACCGAGGTATTTTTACTTCGGTTTTTTTATTTGAATTTAGTTATCTTCGCTTTATTTTTAAACTTAATCTTACAAAAAACAAATTGAAAAAATATTTTAAAATTGCCCTTTACCTTTTAATCATCGGATTAGTTGCTGTTGTTTCTGTAAATTACTACGTAAAATCTTCGACCAAAAAGAATATTCATTACTCCTTAAAAAGATTCCCGAAAAATGATGTCGGAATTATTTTTGGCGCGGGAATTAACGGCGACCAGCCGAGTAAATATTTAAAAGACCGACTTGATGCCGGAATTTTATTATACAAAGCAAAACGAATCAATAAAATTTTACTTTCGGGAGATAATGGCCGTGAAGAATATGACGAATTAACGGTGATGAAAAATTACTGTTTTAGAAATGGCGTTGATACTACCAAAATTTTTATCGACTACGCCGGTTTCGATACTTATTCGACTATGTATCGTGCCAAACACATTTTTAAAATCAAAAAGGCAACTTTAATTTCTCAGGAATATCATTTAAATCGCGCCATTTATATTGGACAAAAACTTGGAATAAAATCAGTTGGGTATTCTGCCAATAAAGGCGAATATCGCGGATATAAATATGTTACTTTTAGAGAATATCTTTCTATTTTTAAATCCTTTTTTGATGTTTTAAGAAATCGGGAACCACGTTTTTCAGGAAACCCAATTAACATCAATGGCACCTCAAATTATTCTAAAGAAGACAGACGATAATAAAAAATCCGAAGTAAAATTACTTCGGATTTTTTTTGCAAATGATGAGTTCACTTTTCTTCTTAAAGCTCATATTTCAAAATAATATCATTTATTTTTTAGAATTAATAAAACCTTCAAACTGTTTTATTTTCAATGCTTCGATTTCTTCAATACGTTTTGCTCTAGAATTGTCTAAATTATTTGCGTTTTTAGCCGTAACCTTTGTTGGTGGTTTGGTAAACAATAAATAATCTCCAAATAAATGGCTTAAAAACAAAGGAGATTTGCCTGGCCTGGTTGTATCAAAGTTTGCAGATGTGTGGCAAGACAGGCAATTTACTAAATTACTATTATTGATATTATGTATATCCTTTTGAGAAGCCTGCGTGTAGGTTTCCATAGTAATATTTGACAAATTAACTGAGCCTCTCGCCAGTGAATCCGGAAGCGCACTTGAAATATCTCTCGTAACAATTGCTTTTACTTGATTTTCATGAGAAACACCATCAAAATTTAACCAGATAGAACCATTGTAGAAATAATTTCTAAAAACATCTTTCAAATTAGCTGCAACACACTTATTGATGTTGTCTATATTGCTGAAATTATCAGGTTCTTTTTGACTTGTTGCCATAAAATCGCCAGTGTTTAAATTCCTTGGCACTCCATATTCATAAAGAATAAATGCTTTGTTAGGAACAACCGGTGAAGTTGCTTTTCTAATCCATGTGATACCATCTAAACCTGTAGATGTTCCTTTTTCGTAAAATAGCATTTCATTTGCAGCCGTAACGGAATTATTCTTTTTATCGTAAACAGGTGCCATATCCTGATGCTCAAAAGTTGCCCAGATAAATTCAGGATGATTTTTTACAACTCCTACCACGTGCATACCTAATAAAGCCATGGTTTTTTCTACATATTGCCCGTTGCTGTTTATAACAGCGGCTTTAGTTGTAAAGTAGTTTTGCTGCTGCCCTTTTGCAATTGCATTTATATTAATCCACGAAACTTTTAATTCTAAAGCCCCAACCGGAAATGTCTCTGAATTAGATACAGGTAATTTTTTGCTGTTGATTAACGACGCCATTGTAACTGCTTTGTCTTTTAGCAGCGCATTAACGTGAATGGAATAATATACCGTATCTGCAGCATTATTAAATTTAGGATTAGAAAGCAAAACACCGTGAGATCCTGCCTGGTTGATAGAGCTCAAAGTTAGTTTCATGCCCAATTGCGGCACAACATCTTCCATTTGCGGACTAACTAAATCAAGAGAATCCAAGAAGAATGGATTTCCGCCTGGCAGTGGTTTTGTAACCCATAAAAACTTTTGCCAGGACCATTGGTGAAAATCGCAATTTGTTGTACTTTCATTATCAAACGGGCTTCCGTCACCTTCTGCCGGTGCCGGGGTTTGTTCATGCGGAAACCAACTGGTCTCGCAATCACAGGGTTCAGTTGCCGAAGCAGTGTAGCCGGAAGAAACTCCAAACTTTTCCATTATTTTTTGTTTGTTTAAAAAAAATATGGAAACCGCCGCTATTATAAAAACAACTAATAAACTAATAATAATAGGTTTTCTTTTCATTTTGTTTTGGTGATAATTTATTGAGGAAGGTTATTTTAGATGAAATAGATTTTTTAAGTTCTTCAAAAGGGAATACTTAACAAAAAAGGCTGCCTAAAACAGACGAGCCCTTTAAAATTAGAATTGCTATAGAGAATTAGTTTTTATACCAATTCTTCTTTCAAATTTTTTGCTGTTGCTACTGGTACATTTTCAATAATGTGTTTGTAGTAAGAAAAACCGCCAGTTCCCTTCCATGCATTGTCAATAGCGAAATGAGCATCGAAATCAGCTAAGAAAGAACCAATTGTCGGAGGTGGAAAAGACTGAACATATTGTCCGTGTAAGCTAACAACCTGAGTAAAGTTTCCAAATCCTGTTGCATATATTTTTCCTTTTACTGAAATAACGATATGATTATCCGGACCATTTACAGCTTGTGTAATAACCACTGTACCTGTTACTGAATGTTGTGATGGTACAACTACTAAACTAAATTTTGCAATTGGAGCACCTGGTGTTCCAACATTTCCTATTGTGCCGTTTGCTAAATAAGCACCTGCTAATAAATCTGACATAACTTTTTGATTTAGAATTTTTCTTACTCGTAAGGCTTTTCAGAAACCGCCTCGTTTTTTTAAGTGGGTTCTGCTCCACTTCTTTATTTGCTATTTTTTTATAAGTTGCCGGGTTGCGTATTGTGATTTTGTTTTACTTCGAAATTGCCTTAGTAAACCATCATTTTTTATTTTCCTGATTAAAATTACAATGCACATAAAGGCGTGGATAAAAAAATGTCATGAGACAGGTTTTTTTATCCATAAACAGAATATTATGTGGAATGAAAGAAAATTGAAACCGGTAAGATTTATTGCTTTCAACAAAGCATTATCTTAAATCCAGTAATATTGGTGTTTTTGTAGTATTTGGATCTGTATATAATTCTGCTGCGCTAACAACCAAAACTTCAACTTCTATAAAATTGTCATTGTAGTGTAATAGTTCTTTCAATTTGGTACATTTTTCCTGAATAAAATCTAGTCTTTTGTTTTTGGAAACATTTTGTACAATTAACAATCGAACAACTTCTTTAAGATTTTCATTTGTAGATAATTGAATTTGAAAAGCATTTGCCTCATCGACAATAGAAAGTAATTCATCCAAATCATAGTGCTGCTCACCAACGATAAAAGATTTAGTTTCTCTGGATTTTAATTCTAAAAATAATTCTCCGTTTAACTCAACCCATCGGCCTAAATCGCCAATTGCATATCTAAAAACCGGAAATCTCTTGCGAAAAGTATTGGTGACGGCAATTGTGCCATATCCATCCAGATCGGGATTTATAATTTCGACTATTACACCTTTAATAACTGAAAATAAAGAGGGATTTTTAGTGAAATGTGACCACGCCCAAATTCCCGTTTCGGCAGAACCATACATAGAATATATTTGTTTAAAACCGAATTTTTCATGCAGAAACTTTTGAATATTTGGTCGTAGAAATTCGCCTGCATAAAACAAATTTTCAATCTCTAATTTTTTATTATTTTCTTCTAAAAACTGAGCGAAACATAATAATTTTGAAGGCGTTCCCAATATAAAATCCGGTTTAAAATATTCTGTTGCATTTACCATATCGGTATAACTTGCGTGTGCGCTCAAGGCTAAAGTTGTAGCCTGACATTTTTCTAATATATCATCCATAATTGCGGCTGTGCGATACATATCTGAATATCCAAAAATATTTAAGGCAATTGTTCTACAAGAAAAAAAGTTGTTTTTGGTAAGTTCTTCTGCCAGTGCAATACGCTGATTTTGATTTTCCTGTATATCAACCGGAAAAACCAAAGGTCTTTGCGTGCTTCCGCCGGAGCGAACCAAATAAACTCCGGTTTTTTCTTCCTGAAGGTTAAAATTGGTCTCTAAAATTGGCATTAATTCTTTTTTGCTCAGCATTGGAGCTTCATCAGCAAAATCATATTCTTTATAAAATTCAATGTACAAAGGATTCTTTTTTACTATTTCAAAATAATCCTGTAATCCTGATTTTTCAATTTTTGGAGAAATACAATCTGGCTGCATAGTTTTGTAGTTTTATTTATTTCTTCTTTTGAAATAATAGCGGTTTTTAATTAAGGTTTTGAAATGATGTAAAATAAATAAAGCTTTTTGCTGCCACGAAGGCAATTGCTCCATTGCGTGTTCCAACCATCTTTGCGACAACATTCCCATTAATTGCTGATCATATCGATCAGTACTTTTTTGATATCGTTTTATGGAAACCGGCATCTCTAATTCTCTCCAATTCGTGTAATTCATGCGGGATAAACTCCCCTTAACTTCTCTTACTTCGATGCAAGGTTTATTCAGTAATGCAATCCTGTTTTTTTTCTTACAGTTTTTTAAAACACGATACCAAAAATCAATTCCTTCATTTAAAGAAACATTAGTCTCATAACGAGTGTTTTTGAGGTATTTTCTTTTAATGACAACATTACTTCCTACGCCCATAATAAAATCAGGCGAACTAATCGTATGCAGCGCATTGGGAATTAAAAACAATTCGTTTGAAAGTGAAACCAATTCTGTTTCAAACGATTTAATGTCTGGCAAATAATACTCAGACGGAATCAGTAAAATGCCAAGTATTAAAACATCAATATTTTCCTGTTCTATAATTAAATTAACCTCATCTAAGCAAGAATAGGTATAACAATCATCTGCATCCAGAAAACTAATAAGATCTTCGGTTGCACGTTCCATGCCTATATTTCTTGCATTTCCGGGACCTTTATTTTCTTTCAATTCAATGATTTCAATATCAGTCAGTAAAAATTGCGGGGCAAAAAATGACAATGCTTCTTTTAAATTAATCAGACTTTCATCTGTACTACAATCATCAACAATAATAATTTGCGCTGCTTTTTTTTCCTGAAAAGCAAGCGACCGAATTGTATCAAATATGAAGGCCTCTTTATTATAAAGAGGAATAACTACGGTATGTTTCATGATTTATTAGTCTAAGATTGGATAAATCAAAGCTCGTCCCTGATGCACATTTACAACTGATTCATCTGAACCGCGAAACAAACCGGCGCCATAATTTTTGTCGTCTTTGCACAACAACATACCTACTAAATGAATCTCCCGATTATTTTCGACATCGTTAAATTCTTTCTGGTCAACAAAGTGCTGAATCAGGTATTTATCCCAATTTTCCCTAATAATCGTATTCCATTCTTTGGGTGTACAATCATTTTTAACATACGCTCCAATTCCTCTTCCTCCGCTATTTAATTTTAAAATCAAATTCTCTTCACCATTTATAAAAACATCACAACCGGAAGATTCTGTAATAACAAAACTCGGAATAAGATACTTTTGCAAAAAGCCATATTCTTCTTTGCTTAAATAATTCTTCATTATCTGCGCATCGTACATGACGGCCAAAACCCTTTTGTCATGAATTAAAATTAAGGTTCGGATATCGTTGAAATAGCTGTTCTTGGTTATTAGTTTCTCCAGAACATCTGGACTTATTTTTTTTAATTCTTCCCGATCCATTTCTAATATAAATTGTGAAACCGGTTCTCCGTTTACATAAATTGAATTATCTGAAACAGATAAATCCTGAGGTTTTGCAGAAATTAATTCAACACCCAGTTTTGCTAATTCTTTTTGAAGATAAAAAATCTCTGTTCCTTTTTCATCATCATGAATAAGGGCGACTTTTTTGTGAGGTGCCAATTGATGGTATAAATCTTCAACGAGATTTTCAAGATTATTTTCAGCATACAAATTCACTTTCTCTCCATTTGCCTGATTACTTATTAATTTTACATAATAACTAATCATCCAGCCGTTTAACGGATATCGCGCGCCTATTTCACAAATTTTAGGCTGATCATTTTTATCATATAAAAAATCAGGGCGATAAAAACCCTGATTATATGTTTGTTTATTGCTTTTTTTTAATAAAGTTTCCAGGTCTTTGTCTAATTGATAATACTTCCGAATTCTTTCGTCTTCAAAATAATTCAGAACAATTGCTTTGCAGGCCTTATTTAAAACAGAACACAAACGATTCATTTCCTGACTATATTCTGAAGATATAATTACAGAGGAATTAGCAAATAAATCGCTGCTGAATGCTGTTTCTTTCTGAAAATATTCAGAAAACAACTGATTCCATTTTTGTTGTTTTTCGGTTTGGTTTTGCTGCAATTTTATTTTAGGCATAATGACTTAAAATTTCTTTTTTGTATTAATTATTGTTAGAATTATTGGTTTAGAAACTAAATTCTTCTACTACGAGAAGATCTTCCATAACAGCAGATTTTTTAGCTAAATAATCTTTAACAATTCCTTCTAAATCATACTTTTCAAGATCAACATTCATTGCTTTGGCATAATGAAAAATAGAACTTACGGCAAAAAAGAAATGATTCTTTTCCGTTGGACCGCAATGAACACTGATCCAGGCAAGAGTTTTTTCGCATTCTTCTTCAGAGAAACGATAATCGTTTATTAACCAGGATTTAAATTTTGGAAGAATCAATTCTACTTCGCCATGCGTATAAATTTCGTGTATCAAAGTGGTCAGTAACGCGATCATTATGTCTTTATTTCGCAGTGAATTTTGATCTTTCCATGCTTTAAAATCGCAGGCACTTTGATTTAAATAGCGACGTGAAAGCCAGTCATCATCTGTACAAATCGTAGTTGCCATAGTATAAAACATTTGCGAATGTAAAATTCTGCCCACAACGGCCAAATCTTCATCGACAATTCTGTTTAAGCTTGTAATGGAATGTAATAAGGCTTTTTCATCTGCAATGGGCTGATTTTTATGAACCAGCATTGTCATACGGTTGCTAATTCCGGCAACGGTCATAGCGCTGTTATTGGTCTGGCTCCAACTATGAAAAAAACGCTGTAATCTTTCTTTGTCCTGTACTTTTGACGTTAACTGGTCAAAACTTTTTTCGATTTTTGAAAATGACTCCTGTTGATTAGGCAAAAATTTTAATAATTGATCTTTTAAATGCGACTCTTCCATTCCTTGAAGAACGGGAAGAATAATTGAACTTAAATTACTCATAATCATGCTGGTTTTAATGGTTATTATTTATTTTGGTTTGTTACTTATTGTTTATTACCCTTTAGAGCGGTAATATTTAATTTTTCGAATAACATCAATATCTTTAATGTGATATTGTTCTAACCAATTAGCTTCATCAAAAAAAGTGCAGCGCGACTCAGCAATTATAATAATTGTTTTTGCTAATGAAATCTGGTATAACTTTTCGAGTAATTCTGCATATTGAAAATTAAAGAGCGGATTATAGAGATAAAAAACAGTTCCGTCAGCAATATCTGTTTTTAAAATATCGCCGGTAATTGCGGTTGCATTTGGTATTTGTTCTTTTTCAATTAAATCAATACAAACCTTATTTCGTTCTTCGAGAATTTCGATTCCTATAAATTTTGCTTCCGGGTATTTTACTGCTCCGTATAAAATTATATTTCCGTAACCCGAGCCTAAATCGTAAAACACCGTTTTATTTGTGATTTCAACAGGATCAAAAAGATCAGCTAAAAAACTGGAAGATCCATATCGGTAAGAGTTAAGTCCGTTCCGAATTGTGATTTCCGGAAGACTTAAAGTTTCTTCAATAGTATTCGAATGCTGATCAATTTCAAATTGAATTTTCTTTAATAACTCCATATTATTTCATCATTAAAAATTCCAGTTTTTCCAGTGAACGTTTTGCTCTTTCCATTTTAACTGCATATTCATCATTTACTTTCTGAACATCGGCATTACAAAATGTGCAGGTAGTTTCTTCTTCATAAACATAATTATCACAGCCGTTGCAAAGCTTAAGCGCTTTCGGAATTCTTGGAGTTCTGTCTGCAATATTTGAAATAGGAAGTACAGCCGTATCGTTTGGAGATTGTATTTCTACAATTTCTCCGTTTTCATTTTCAACTATAATTTCAAAAAGTCCCTGATCAAAAGAAAGTCCCGGTGCTTCTTGTGTTTTTCTGATGCGTTCTCGAAGTCCTTTCTTTTTTAATTCTAAAGCACGATAATGACAAAACGGATTGTTGCCTCTTTTGCCAAACAAAACGTGACTTGTCCAAGTACAGCCGGCTAAACAAGAAGATTCATAATAACAGCCTTTGCAGCCTCCCCATAATTCTTCTTTATTTCTATATCTCGAAAAAACCATTTCTTCGCTATATTTCCAGATGTCTTCGAGGTCCATGTCTTTTACATTTCCTCCGGTATATGCGTTTGTTGGTAATGACGGGCAGCCTTTTATTTTACCATCGGCTTCAATACCAATTCCGGTATGTCCTGCTGAACATCCAGTATAATATTTTTCGTTGCCCTGTCTCCAGATATGTTCGTATGGACCAAAATATCCAATGTTATTTCCTGCTTGTATTAAAACATTATTGACTAATGCTTTTCTGTAGATTACAATAAGATTTTCGTAAAAATCATTTAATTCGTAAGGCTGTAAAATCAATTCTTCAGAATTATCAACGGCATTTCCCATAGCAACAGCCAATTGTATCTGCCAATTTTTTACTCCATTCTCAATCAGAACATCCAATAATTCATTCAGCTCATTTTTATTGGTTTTTGTAATTACGGTATTTACGCTTGATGTTATATTGTGTTTTTTTAACAGCTGAAGACAATGAATTACATGTTCGAATGAATCTCTTCTTCCTCTGATTTTATTATGTGTATCCGGCAATCCATCAATAGAAACCCCGATATTTCTGATTCCTGCTTTTTTGGCATCAATAATTCTTTCTTCATTTAAATTGTATGCGCCGGACTGCATCGAACATTCAATGCCGCTTTGGCTTATTCTTTCGATAATTTCAAGCCAGTCTTTTCTTAAAAAAGCTTCGCCGCCAATAATCGTAATTTCTCTTGTACCAAGACGCTTAAGACTATCAATAACACCGAAACATTGTTCTGTTGTTAATTCACCAGGCCTAACTTTTCCCGCTCTTGATCCGCAATGCGAGCATTTTAAATTACAGGCCAAAGTAATTTCCCATACTACGTGAACCGGAGTGGCTGTTTGATAATCATCTCTTACTCTGTATCGTGTTGAAGTCTTAATATCCATCTTAATTTTATTTAGGGTTTGATAATATTTAAAAAACGGTTTAAAAAGTGAACTTCATAAACCGTCTTTTTTCCTGATTACTTTTTCAGCTTGTCGATTGCTTCTAACAATTCGATCAATGCTACACTAAAGTCTCCTTGTTCTTTTACAGTTTGTTTTGCTTGTTCAGCTACTGCCTTCATTCTTTCCAAATCATTTGAAGCAATAGCTTCTCTGATTGCTACTCCGTAAAGCACTGTTGCCATAATATTTTATTTTTAAGTTATTCCTACTCTTAAGGTTTTTCAGATCCACCCTTGTTTTACTCAACAAGACATCTCGTTTATCTTTTATTTTTTAAAGCATCAATTGCATCCAGCAACTCTACCAAAGCAGCACTTAAGTCGCCTTGTTCTTTTACTGTTTGTTTTGCCTGCTCGGCAATAGCTTCCATTTTAGATAAATCATTTGAAGCGATCGCATCTCTAATGGCCACTCCGTACATTGGTATAAATCCCATGATATTTTTGTTTTAAATTATTCCTACTCTTTTAGGTTTTTCGGATACACCTTTATTTTCTAAACAAGACAATGCCACTATTTTTTATTCTTAAGCGCTTCGATTGCTTCAATCAATTCTAAGTAAGCTGCAGTAAGATCTCCTTGTTGTTTTATTGTCTCTTTTGCTTGTTCGGCAATAGCTTCCATCTTTGTTAAATCGTTTGAAACCAAAGCTTCTCTAATGGCTGCGCCATAAGGCATTATTACTCCCATAATTTTATTTTTTAGTAATTAATATTTGTTTTTTTTTAATCCAGAGGCCCAAACTGACGCAGGAAAATTGTCGGTTCATTTGGATCTAAACATGTTAAATTACCAATCGTTACAGTTTTGCCTTCGCTGTTTTTTCCGGTAATGATGATGTTTTTTGCTCCTGCTCTTAAGTTTCCATAGCGTTGACCGCCTTTAACCTCAACCCCCATTTCGTGAGGTGTACCGGTTCTTGTAGCAATAATATTTCCCGATCCATTTTCAATTAGCACGATTTGCCCAATTGCCGGCGGTGGAAATAACTGACTTACGGTAATATCTGTAAGCGGACCAAGTGTAATATACGGAGGCACGATTCCGATAGTAATAGCATCTGAAATTGGCTGATTAAGTGTAATCGTTCTTCCAAATTCCGGCTGATTGCTATTGTTGGTACAATACATCCATGGAGTAGTAAATGGAGTTCCATCTTCAGTTTCGCCCATTGCTACATATCTTTGGTGAATGCCTAGCTTTGGTTTTTCAGTTACATTAAGATCAAGATTATAAAATACAGACATCAAAAGTGTCCCTACAGCATAAGTTCCGCTCGCTCCTTCGATAACCGGAAGAATAACAGGTCCAACTCCTCCTCCATGCCATTCAACATAAGGATATACATTTACATTTTTAACTTTTACAGGTATTGGTTGCATAACGTTAATTTTTATTCCTACTCGTTTGGCTTTTCAGATCCGCCTTCGCATTTTACTGTGCAAAACAGTTCGTTTTTTAAGTGGGTTCTGCTCCACTACTTTGATTTATTTATTTGATAATGAAGAAATTAATTAGCTATTGGATATTTATTTTTCCATATCAAAGCTATTTTAGAACTGTAGATTTAAGTAAGAAAATGTCACAGAAAGAAGATTCCTTGTCATAAAACACAAAAAACAATACATAAGACTATTCTTAAAAATAAAGCAAATCAAAATAAACTTTCATTTATTTTTGAAAGTTTAAAAACTTTTATTTACATTTGCTTCATGGAATTCAAAGAAGCAAAAAATAAGTTCGTACAAACATGGGGAGCATTAGGTTCTCAATGGGGAATTAATAAAACCATGGCACAAATCCATGCTTTATTAATGGTCTCGAATGAAGCTGTTTCGATGGAAGACATTATGGACGAATTGCAAATTTCGCGCGGAAATGCAAGTATGAACCTAAGAGCTTTAATGGATTGGGGAATTGTTTATAAAGAATACAAAGCCGGAGAAAGAAGAGAGTTTTTTACTGCTGAAAAAGACCTGGACGAATTAGCTGTAAAAATTTCGAGAGAAAGAAGTAAAAGAGAAATTAAACCTGCCCTTAAAATTTTAAAAGAAGTTTCGACTATTGAAGCAAAAGAATCTTCTGCAGAAGAAAAACACTTTGTTGATCAAACTTCTAAATTGTATGATTTTGTTTTAAAAGCTGATAATATGTTAGACAAAATGACTGAATTTAATGAAAACTGGTTAGGGCGTCTGGTTATGAAAATTATGAAATAAAACTTCAAACTAAAAAAATTTAATTAAAACTTTCATTTTTTTCTGAAAGTTTAAAATACTCAATAACTATGAAAACAACATTTAAAGTAGTTGAAATTATAAATATAGCGGCCTTAATGTTTTTATTATTTGGTGGTTATGGCTTACCCTTTACTGGTGCATTGCAGGTGTTAGCTGCTATTTTATTTGTCCTGATCTTTCCAAAAAACAAATTGATCTACATTTATTTTACGTTGGTAATTCTCTTCTTTTTAATTTGGGATCGTCAAAGTATGGATTGGCTGTTTGCATTACCTATTACACTAATATTTTTCTTAACCTTCATTATTTATAATCAAAAAAAGAAATTATGAACATAACTATACCAAACTGGCTAATAATCCTAAGCGGAATAGGTCAAATATTTACAGCGCTTATCTATCCTTATATCCGTCATAATGTTTTTGATTGGTATAACGATGTAAAACAGCTCAAACCCCTTAACCAGGAAATTGCTAAAACTTACGGAAGATACATTCAGGGATTAAATTTTTGCTTTGGATTAATCGCAATATTATTTACAACTGAACTAAAAGAGCAATCAGCTTTGGCAGTTGCATTAACGGGATTAATTGCTTTGTATTGGGTTGGAAAAGTTGCCACTCAAATTGCGTATTACCCAATGTACCAAATTCCTCAAAAACTAATTTTCAAAATTGGAAGTTACTTTATGAACACCCTATTTGTATTGTTTGCAACAGTAAACACAGCATTGTTTCTTTATAATTTAATCGGATATTATAAACTGCTTTGATTATGAATCTTAACATCATCGGATATTTTATCTACCTCGGTATTACGGTTTTCATCATTTTAAAAGTTGGGAAAATATGTTACAGAAACGGAAACATTTATGTAGCAGAACTCATCCCGAATCATGCAGATCTCTGCCAAAAAATCAATCAGGTTTTGCTTTTAGGATACTATCTTTTAAATATTGGCTATTGTGCGATGACGCTTATTTCCTGGCAAAAAATTGCATCATCAACACAGCTAATTGAAACCATCGGAACAAAAACAGCTATTATTATTTTCATCATTTCGATATTGCATTACCTCAATATCATTATTCTAACCAAGTACATTCATAAATTAATTAAATAACACCTTAAATTAAATATCATGGAAACTACAAAAATCTTAATCGGTTACGGACTTTATTTACCAATCGCTTTATTTCTTACTTATTACGTTTCTAAAACACTTTTCAAAAATGGAAAAATATTTATGCTGGACATTTTTAAAGGCCGCGAAGATATTGCAGAAGCTACCAACAAACTTTTTGAAACCGGATTTTATCTTCTAAATATTGGTTTTGCCTTAATGATTTTGGAAATGCAATTAAACGATAATAGTTATCAGGAATTAATTGAAAGATTAAGCTATAAAATTGGCGGATTTTCTATTTATTTGGGAATAATGTTGTTCTTCAACTTGTATTTCTTCTTTAGAGGAAAAAGAAAAGCCAAAGAAGCACAACGAGAAGAAAGATTGGTTTTTAAAGCGTAATTTTTATTAAAAAAAGTTGCCACGAATTTCACTAATTTTCACTAATTAATATTTTAATTGCTATTTCACATTTAAAATTGGTGAAAATTAGTGTGATTCGTGGCTAAAAAATCACCCGAAAATGAACAAACTCATAATCGCAGCCGGAACAGGTTTTTTAGGACAGGTTTTAGTACATCATTTCAAAGATAAATTTGATGAAATTGTAATTCTGACCAGAGGAAAATCTAAAACAATTGACGGAATTAAATATGTAAACTGGAATGCAAAAACTTTTTCCGGTTGGGAAAATGAACTTGAAAATGCAACAGTTTTAATTAATCTTGCAGGAAAGTCTGTTGATTGCCGTTATACGAAAGAAAATAAAAAAGAAATTTTATGGTCACGAATTCAAAGCACAAGAATTTTAAACAAAGCGGTTTTAAATTGTGCAAATCCGCCAAAACACTGGCTGAATTCATCAACTTCTACTATTTATCGTTTTTCTTTGGATAAACAAATGGATGAGGTGAATGGCGAAATTGGAAATGATTTTTCTATAAATGTTGCACTTTCCTGGGAAAAAGCATTCTTTAAAACCGAAACTCCAAATACTTTAAAAACTGCTTTGCGAACTTCGATAGTTTTAGGGAAAAATGGAGGTGCATTAATTCCGCTAAAAACTTTGGCAAAAACAGGTTTTGGAGGAAAACAAGGAAAAGGAAATCAGTTTGTGAGTTGGATTCATGAAGAAGATTTTGCCAATGCAGTTGACTTTATCATTCAAAAAGAAATTGTTGGAGTTATAAATGTTGTTTCTCCCGAACCAATTCGTAATGTCGATTTTATGCAAAAACTTAGAAAAGCAGTTGGTTTTCCTTTTGGAATTTCGTTGAATGTTTTTCTGCTAAAAATTGGTTCTTTTATTATTCGCACAGAAGCTGAATTGGTTTTAAAAAGCAGAAACGTGATTCCGCAACGACTTTTGGAGAATGGATTTGAATTTAAATTTGGAGATATTGATTATACATTTCAAAATTTATTACGCAAATGAAAACACAAAATATAGACTGGAGCTATTTGTTTAAGCATTGGATTTTCAGCTTGTTATTAGGTCCTGTAATCTCTCAGATAATCGCATTTATTCCTGTTTTTTATCCTAGTCAGGCGATTGGTTTATTAGAAATTTTTCCAGTTGTTTTTATAGTTAGTTTAGTCTTTTCGATACCAACATATATTATATATGCTTTGGTTTTCGACTATATATCTACTAAAGATTTACCAATTTTACTTTCAAAAACAATTTTAAATTCAATTCCAATAATTGGAGTTTTTATAACCACAGCTTTCATAGGCGGAACTTTATGGTATTTTATAGCGGTCTCGTATTCAATTTCATCTATTATTATCGGTGTGATTTTTAATTTGAATTTTCAAGAAGAAGAAGAAAATGTACAATAGATTCTTTAATAATATGAAATTCCGCTGAACTTAACAAACAAACCATATGACAACTATATATTTAGAAACCAAAATAAAAGCACCGAAAAAAATCGTTTTTGATGCTTCAAGAGATATTGATATTCACCAAAAATCTGCAAGTAAAACGAGTGAAAAAGCAATTGCCGGAATAACTTCGGGATTAATAAATTTAAACGAAACCGTAACCTGGCGCGGCAAACATTTCGGGTTTTATCTCACTCACAAAAGCAGGTTTACGGCAATGAATTTCTGCAATTATTTTGTAGATGAAATGGAAAAAGGAAAATTCAAGTATTTCAAACATGAACATTTTTTTGAAGAACAAAATGGAATAACAATTATGAAAGATAAACTTCAATATGAAACTCCGTTCGGGATATTTGGAGAATTATTTGACATTTTGTTTTTAGAAAAACATTTGACTCAGTTTCTTTTAGAAAGAAATAAAACTTTAAAAGAGGTTTCTGAAGATAGTATAATTTAAGAAAAGTAAATTTTGAAGCCTCACTAAGATTAAAACGGCTCCAAAGTGGCTTTAGCTGAATATAATATTTGGCTAAAGCCGCTTTTATTTTATTTTATTTCCTTAGCTAAAGCAGGAGGCAATTCAATAATAATTTCTTTATTATCTTTTGAAAATGGATTTTCTCGTTCTATAGTTTACGTGAGGGATTGAGGCGGTATCCTTTTATGAAGCGGAGCGGAGTAAAAGATATAGCCGAAAGCCCGGTTCGCCGCGGCGAAACACGCCCAAATCATTAAGAAAATTTGATTCCTTTTATTTATAAAAACACCATCATCAGCCACCAAAATATCGGCACACTTTCGACCCAGAAAGAAGTATAATATTTTGACCGATTTGGGTTTGCAAAAGCGATAAACAACATGAGCATGATTACCATGATGAGGTTGATCATGAGATCATGAAAAGTAAAACTCAAAATACCCACAATCCAAAACGGAATTAATAATAAGAATCCTAAGAGCTTGGTTTTCTTTACGCCAATTGTCTGCGGAACGGTTTTTAAATGCGGATCGTCATTAGCCAAATCTAAAATTTCAAAAACCAGAATCAACACAAAAACCAGCACAAACCGCTGAATGCATTTGATGAAAAAATTTGCCGTAAACGGAATTTCAGCATTTATTACTGGCAAAACCAAAGTTGCTCCCACCCAGCAAAGTGCCACAATATAGATTTTTACGCCTGCCCAATTTCTGGCGTTTTTCCGATTTGGAAAAAACGGAAGTGTATAAAGAGCCGTTATGGCAAAAATTCCGAAAGAAACGATTTGGGTAATTCGCTGCAATTGAAAAAAATAATAACCAACCAAAATCACCGAAATAAAACTCAAAACAGCAATAATTTTGAGCTGTAATCCTATTGGTTTTTTCTTTACGCGAACCAAGGCATCATATTTAACAAAATTATACCCCACAATTGTTCCGAAAAAAACGAACAATGCCATTGGTTCATCATACTGAATATGAAACACATGAAACGTTACCCTAACCAGTGCATAACACGATAAAGCCACATGAATACTGCTATTTAGGTAAAAATCTAATATATGCTTTAGAAGTTTCATATCCTGAATCTAATCAATTATTAACAAATCAACTCTTTGGTTATAAATTTCATAAAAATTGAAGTTAAAAATACCCATTAAATTATTAATAATACTTAATTTTGCGCGACAAAAAAACAACACATTTACTATAAAATGTAATAAACCTTTGTAAATAGCCATTAATTGAGAATTTACTTTGAGAATTACATTGACTTAAAAAACTAGATAGCTACAAATGAGAACAGATGCTTTTGCTTTAAGACACATTGGCCCAAGAGAAACAGATCTTCCACACATGTTGAAAACCATTGGAGTGGAATCGATTGAACAACTTGTTTACGAAACCCTTCCGGATGACATTCGTTTAAAAGCACCTTTGAATTTAGATCCTGCAATGACAGAGTACGAATTCGCAAATCATATTCAGGAACTAGGAAAGAAAAATAAAGTATTCAAATCTTATATTGGTTTGGGTTATCATCCAACTATCGTTCCGGCTCCAATTCAAAGAAACATCTTCGAAAATCCAGGATGGTATACCGCTTACACACCTTATCAGGCAGAAATTGCTCAAGGTCGTCTTGAAGCTATTTTAAATTTCCAGACTACTGTTATTGAACTTTCAGGAATGGAAATTGCCAACGCTTCTTTACTTGACGAAGGTACAGCTGCTGCTGAGGCTATGGCTTTACTTTTTGACGTTCGTACACGTGACCAAAAGAAAAGTAATATAAATAAATTCTTCGTTTCTGAAGAAATTTTACCACAAACCTTATCAATATTACAAACACGTTCAACTCCAGTTGGAATTGAATTAGTTGTTGGTAATCACGAAAACTTTGATTTTTCAAATGAGTTCTTCGGAGCCATTTTACAATATCCAGGAAAGTACGGTCAGGTAAACGATTATACTGCTTTTGTTGCTAAAGCAAAAGAAAATGAAATCAAAGTTGCCTTTGCTGCCGATATTTTATCATTAGCAACCTTAACTTCTCCAGGAGAAATGGGAGCAGCAGTAGTTGTTGGAACAACTCAACGTTTTGGTGTACCAATGGGTTATGGTGGTCCTCACGCTGCTTTTTTTGCAACTAAAGATGAATACAAACGATCTATGCCAGGTCGTATTATCGGAGTTTCGATCGATGTTAACGGAAACCGTGCTTTACGTATGGCATTAGGAACTCGTGAGCAGCACATTAAACGTGAAAAAGCAACTTCAAATATTTGTACCGCTCAGGTTTTATTAGCGGTTATGGCCGGAATGTATGCAGTTTATCACGGACCAAAAGGATTACAATATATTGCGGGAAAAGTTCACGCATCGGCGGTTACTACTGCTGAAGCTTTAAATAAACTAGGCGTTTTTCAAACGAACACGGCCTACTTTGATACTATTTTGGTAAAAGCAGATGCTCAAAAAGTGAAAGCGATTGCGGAGAAAAATGAAGTAAACTTCTATTACGTTGATGCCGATACAATTTCTATCTCATTCAACGAAACAACTTCAATTGCTGATATTAATCAAATTATTGCCATTTTTTCTGAAGCTACAGGAAAAGAAACTTTCACTGTTTCTGAATTAACTGCTGCAAGTCAATTACCGGCTTCATTGGAAAGAACGTCGTCTTTCTTAACGCATGATATTTTCAACAATCATCATTCAGAAAGTCAGATCATGCGTTACATCAAAAAATTAGAACGTAAAGATTTATCATTGAATCATTCGATGATTTCATTAGGTTCTTGTACGATGAAATTAAACGCAGCTTCAGAAATGTTGCCTTTATCAATGCCAAACTGGAACAGCATTCACCCTTTTGCACCGGTAGAACAGGCTGAAGGTTATATCACAATGCTTAAAAAATTAGAAGAGCAATTAAATGTAATTACCGGATTTGCCGGAACAACATTACAGCCTAATTCAGGAGCTCAGGGAGAATATGCTGGTTTAATGGCGATTCGTGCTTACCATTTGTCAAGAAACGAAGGTCACCGTAACGTATGTTTGATTCCTTCCTCTGCTCACGGAACAAATCCTGCTTCTGCAGCGATGGCCGGAATGAAAATAATCGTTACTAAAACGACTCCGGAAGGAAATATTGATGTAGAAGACTTAAGAGAAAAAGCGATCGAACACAAAGATGATTTATCTTGTTTAATGGTAACGTATCCTTCTACTCACGGAGTTTTCGAATCTTCAATTATTGAAATCACAAAATTAATCCACGATAACGGCGGATTAGTATATATGGACGGTGCAAACATGAACGCACAAGTTGGATTAACAAATCCTGCTACAATTGGCGCTGACGTTTGTCACTTAAACTTACACAAAACATTCGCTATTCCTCACGGAGGTGGCGGACCTGGAGTTGGACCAATCTGCGTGAATGAAAAATTAGTTCCGTTCTTGCCAACAAACCCAATCTTAAAAGTAGGCGGCGAACAAGCGATTACAGCAATTTCATCTGCTCCTTACGGATCTGCTTTGGTATGTTTAATTTCTTACGGTTACATCACAATGATGGGTGCTGAAGGATTAAAAAGCGCTACAGAACATGCTATTTTAAATGCCAACTACATGAAAGCCCGTTTCGAAGGACACTACCCAATTCTTTATACAGGAGAATGCGGAAGAGCGGCTCACGAAATGATTTTAGATTGTCGTTCATTTAAAGAAAATGGAATTGAAGTTGGTGATATCGCAAAGCGTTTAATGGATTACGGTTTCCACGCTCCTACTGTTTCTTTCCCGGTAGCAGGAACTTTAATGATCGAACCAACTGAATCTGAAGATTTAGCAGAATTAGATCGTTTTTGTGATGCTCTTATTTCAATTAGAAAAGAGATTGAAGCTTCAACAGCCGATGATAAAAACAATGTATTGAAAAATGCACCTCACACATTGGCAATGTTAACTGCTGATAACTGGACTTTCCCTTACTCTAGAGAAAATGCAGCTTACCCATTAGAATATATTGCTGAAAATAAATTCTGGCCATCTGTTCGTCGTGTAGATGATGCATACGGAGACAGAAACTTAATCTGTAGCTGTGCTCCTATCGAAGCTTACATGGAAAACTAAGAAATAAGTTTTCTTAAATACATATTTAAGCCCGACAAAGTTTTTAAAAGCTTGTCGGGTTTATTTTTTTGTTTCAGGTTTCAGGTTTTGGTTCGAATGTAACGTGAAACCTAAAACTTCTAGGTTTTCTATTTTAACAGTTTTCAGATCTTCCGTTTCATTTGTAACAAAATAAAAATGACTTTAAGAAATCTCCGAAATAAAAATTAAGAACCAAACAATTCGCAAACGTTTGAAATCTCGATTAAATCACAAAATCATTAAAAAATAAACAATATATCCATAAAAAAAATTATTATTTCATAATTATATGCATGCATAGTATTTTTTATGATAGTTATCATAATTTTATTTATAATTTAGCAATAAATTTATCGGATAATTAAGGAATAATGAAAATAAAAATAATAGGCATAGGAAGTTACATTCCTAATAAAGAAGTTAAGAACACTGACTTTGATAAACATATTTTTTTGAATGAAGACGGAACTCCTTTTGGTTACCCAAATGAAGTTGTAATTAAAAAATTTAAAGGTATTACCGGAATCGAAAACCGTCGTTATGCCGAAGATCAGCACACGTCATCTGATTTAGCTTTTTTTGCTGCTGAAAGAGCACTTGAAAATGCCGACATCGATCGTGAAACTTTAGATTATATCATTTTTGCACACAATTTTGGCGATGTAAAAACCGGTACAAACCAATCGGATATCCTGCCAAGTTTAGCAACTCGTGTAAAAAACAAACTGGGGATCAAAAATCCTAAATGTGTTGCTTACGATATACTTTTTGGATGTCCGGGCTGGATTGAAGGTGTTTTGCAGGCTAATGCATTCATTAAATCCGGAATGGCAAATCGCGTTCTGGTAATTGGTGCCGAAACTTTATCCAGAGTTGTAGATGATCATGATCGTGATTCAATGATTTATTCTGATGGTGCAGGAGCTTCAATTTTAGAAGCATCACAAGATGAATCCGGATTATTATCTTACGAAAGTGCCACTTTTGCCAATGACGAAGCCAACTTTTTATTCTTCGGAAAATCATATAATCCAGATTTAGATCCGGATATTAAATACATTAAAATGTACGGCCGTAAAATTTACGAGTTTGCATTAAGCCAGGTTCCGTTAGCAATGAAAGACTGTTTAGACAAAAGCGGAATTGGAATTGATGATGTAAAAAAGATCTTAATTCATCAGGCAAACGAAAAAATGGACGAAGCAATTATTGCCCGTTTTTACAAATTATATGACAAAACCGCACCTGAAAACATCATGCCAATGAGCATTCACGATTTAGGAAACTCAAGCGTTGCAACAGTTCCTACTTTGTACGATCTTTTAATACAAGGAAAACTAGAAAACCACGAAATCAATAAAGGCGACGTTGTAATTTTTGCTTCTGTTGGAGCCGGGATGAACGTTAACGCTTTCGTTTACAGATACTAGTTTACAGATACTAGTTTACAGTCGCAGTATTCAGTCGCAGTCTGCTGAACTGATTAACGCAACTGTAAACTGAAAACTAAAAAAGTCCGCATTTTAAAATGCGGACTTTTTAGTATATTTGCGCCCTAATCATAAAATCAAAGAACGAGAAATTGCTTCCGTTCCTCGCAATGACTATGTACGAAAAAACGTTTCCCAACAAAAGATTCAAACTTACTTTAGAATTTTTACAAAAGCATGTTAACACATCAGAAGTCATTTTTGATTTTGGTGTACCCAATCCGTTTTCTAAAATAATGGAAGAGAATGGTTATACTGTAAAAAATACAAAAGGTGAAGATTTAGACAACGATCAAACTGCTTTGCAAACAGAAGAATACACTGTTTTTACAGCATTTGAAATTTTCGAACATTTATTAAACCCATATACTATTTTAGAAAACGTAAAATGTGATAAATTGTTAATATCAATCCCTTTACGTTTATGGTTTTCACCTGCATATCGTTCAAAAACAGATATGTGGGACAGACATTATCATGAATTTGAAGACTGGCAATTAGACTGGCTTTTAGAAAAAACCGGCTGGAAAATTACAGATCGTCAAAAATTCACGCATCCGGTAAAAAAGTTTGGATTCAGACCTTTATTAAGATATTTTACTCCAAGATATTATATTGTTGTAGCAGAGAAAGTAAAATAGTTTTCAGTCTCAGTTTTCAGTTAAAAAATTATGAAATACTATATTGTTATTCCCGCGCACAACGAGCAACATCTTATTGGCCTGACACTTCAATCCTTAGTTTCACAAACTGTTTTACCTTCAAAAGTTGTTGTTGTCAATGATAACTCAACTGATAAAACAGAAGAAATTGTGTTGGGTTTTGCGAAGGAAAATCCGTTTATTTCTGTTGTGAATAAAACTTCAGATGCGATTCATATGCCGGGAAGTAAAGTAATTCAGGCTTTTCAGAAAGGTTTTGAAACGTTGGATTCAGCATACGATATTATTGTAAAAATCGACGGTGATTTAATTTTTCCTCACAATTATTTCGAAACAATTATCAATCATTTCCAATCTGATCCAAAAATTGGGATGGCTGGCGGATTTTGCTACATAGAAAAAAATGGCGAATGGGTCTTAGAAAACCTAACCGATAAAGATCATATTCGCGGCGCATTGAAAGCCTACAGAAAAGAAACTTTCCTGCAAATTGGTGGTTTAAAACCTGCTATGGGCTGGGACACAGTAGACGAATTACTTTGTAAATATTATGACTGGAAAATAGTTACAGATGCTTCTTTACACGTAAAACACCTGAAACCAACAGGCGCAAACTACAACAAAACAGCACGTTATAAACAAGGCGAAGCTTTTTATACTTTAGGATATGGTTTTTGGATTACAGCAATTGCTTCGGCAAAACTGGCTATGATGAAGAAAAAACCATTCTTATTTTTCGATTATATCAGAGGGTTCTTGAAAGCAAAAAAAGCAAAAACTCCTCTATTAGTTACCCCCGAACAAGCTAAATTTATTAGAAATTATCGTTTTGAGAAAATGAAACAAAAGCTTTTTTAGTTTTAAAAAATTTAAAAAAACTGTAAACTGAAACTGTAAACTGTAAACTAATCCTTAATTTAGCCAATATTTGTAAAACTTATGATGCTAATTCGTTACTTATCTCAAATAGGAAGATATTTTTTAATGCTGAAAGAAATTTTCAATAAACAGACCAAGTGGCCTGTAATGAGAAACTTAATTTTCAAAGAAATCGATGACTTAATTATTGACTCACTCGGAATTGTTTGTTTTATCTCTTTCTTTATAGGAGGTGTTGTAGCCATTCAAACAGCGCTAAATTTAACTAATCCTTTAATTCCAAAATATTTAATTGGTTTTGCCACACGTCAGTCTGTGATTCTGGAGTTTGCTCCTACTTTTATTTCGGTTATTATGGCCGGAAAAATGGGATCTTACATCACTTCAAGTATTGGAACAATGCGTGTTACAGAACAAATTGACGCTCTGGAAGTAATGGGTGTTAACTCCTTAAACTATCTTGTTTTTCCAAAAATGGTAGCCCTTTTAATGTATCCTTTCGTAATTGGAATTAGTATGTTTTTGGGTGTTTTTGGCGGATGGCTTGCTTGTGCATATGGAGGGTTTTCGACTAGTCAGGACTTTATTCAGGGTGCTCAAATGGAATTTATTCCGTTTCATATTACATATGCCTTTATTAAAACTTTAATTTTCGCAATGTTATTAGCTACAATTCCATCTTTTCACGGATATTACATGAAAGGTGGTGCACTAGAAGTTGGTAAAGCAAGTACAGTATCGTTTGTTTGGACATCTGTTTGTATCATTCTTTTTAATTATATATTAACTCAATTATTATTAGGATAATGATCGAAGTAAAAAACATAGAAAAATCATTTGGTGACAGTAAAGTTTTAAAAGGTGTTTCGACAGTTTTTGAAACTGGAAAAACCAACTTGATTATAGGACAAAGTGGATCAGGAAAAACTGTATTATTAAAAAGTTTACTCGGAATTCATACTCCTGATGCAGGGACCATCGAGTTTGACGGGCGTATTTATGCCGACTTAAACCCAGATGAAAAAAGAGAATTACGAACTGAAATTGGAATGGTTTTTCAGGGAAGTGCTTTATTTGATTCGATGACTGTGGAAGAAAATGTCGCTTTTCCTTTAAAAATGTTTACCAATGACAATAGAGCAAAAATTAAAGAACGCGTAGATTTTGTTCTTGAAAGAGTAAATCTGGTTGAGGCTCACAAAAAATTGCCTTCAGAAATTTCAGGTGGTATGCAAAAACGTGTGGCGATTGCCCGCGCGATTGTAAACAATCCGAAATATTTGTTTTGTGATGAACCAAACTCTGGTTTAGATCCTAATACTTCAACTTTGATTGATAACTTAATTAAAGAAATTACCGAAGAATACAATATTACAACCGTAATTAACACGCACGATATGAACTCGGTTATGGAAATTGGAGAAAATATCGTATTCCTCAAAAAAGGTATAAAAGCGTGGCAGGGAACCAAAGAAGAAATCTTTAGAACAGACAATAAAGACATTGTGAAGTTTGTTTACTCCTCAAACTTGTTTAAAAAAGTAAGAGAAGCGTATTTGAGAGAAGGTTAAACTTTTTTAAAATTTCAATATAAAAAATCCCAAATTCCAACTTGCTTAGCTTTGGAATTTGGGATTTCTTTTTTGGATTTTTTTTATTGAATATTGATCAATTCAACTTCTGCATTTGGATTAAAAAGATAGGTTTTTCCAGAGCTTATTTCGATGCATTCAAAACGTTTTGTTCGTACTGCCAATTTCTTGAATATTTTGCCATTTTTAATTCTGAAAACACTTCCGTATGGAATCTCAAAGACATAGTTTTTATCGTTTTCCTTGTCATATTGCTTTAAAGCCAAAGACAAAGTCGTATCTGTATCACTGCTGGCTGTAGGGTTCTTAAAATGGCGCGCTAACAATGGCAATAATTGTCCAGGGAAAATCTCAGGACGAATAAATGGCACCATCAATCTTTGAAAAGTAAATTTCCATTCGTCGCCGTGTGGTTTTATATTTCTGCCAAACTTTTCAAAAGCAACCAAATGGGCAATTTCATGAATTAACGTCATCAAAAAACGATATTTATTTAAGCTCGAATTCACTGTAATTTCATGTTTACCGGTATGTGCACGCCTGTAATCGCCATGACGCGTCTGACGCTCATTTACGATTTTCAGATGAACCTGATTGGCAACAATCAAATCAAAAACAGGCTTTACAGCGTGTTCCGGAATGTATTTAGCTAAAGTTTCGTTCAAAATAATTATGAGTTTTGAATTATGAGTTATGAGTTTACTAACTTATTATTTTTCTTTGATGTAATAATAATACTTTTTATGATTTTCAAAACTTCATGACATTGATTATGCATTGATTGAAATTCTACAGTAGAAACATAATTTGTTGCATTTAATATTTCTAGCCAATACATTGATTCGTCACATTCTTTTTGAGAAATTGATAACTTATGAATAAAATCAGCTTTGCTTTGAGCATTAACAGCCTTACGAACATTCGCCCCAACTGATGTAATAGAACGTAAAAATTGTTTACTCATTACAAACTCCTTCTTCTCTGCAACTAACCATTTGTAAAAATTAACTCCTCTAATAGCTAATTCAAAACTCTTAACTTTCACAATACTCTCACTCATAATTCAAAACTCATAATTCATAATTATTAAGGATTTGTAGACGAAACCTCCAAAACCTTTCCATTAAAATATTTATTTCCGTTTAATGTAAAATCATAAATATAAGTTGCCATTCCTTCAGCAGAAATTGGTGCCTGATATCCCGGGAAAGCTTCATTTAGCATTTCTGTCTGCACTGAACCTAAAGCCAGAACATTAAACGAAATTCCTTTTTCTTTATATTCTTCTGCCAATAATTCAGTTAACGTAATAACGGCGCCTTTGCTTGAACTGTAGGCTGCTAATCCTGCGAATTTAAGACTTCCTCTTACGCCGCCAATTGAACTTATGGTTACAACGTGACTTCCGCTTTGAAGATAAGGCAAGCAGATTCTCGTAAGATTTGCAACTCCAAAAACATTCACTTTGTAAATACTTTCAAAATCAGCCTGAGTCGTTTCTGCAAAAGGTTTTAACAATAAAGAGCCTGCATTGTGCACAACGGCATCGACTTTTTTCCATGTTGAAGAAAGAAAATCATCAACTACATTCAAAGCCGATTCGTTTGCCAAATCAACTGAAAGGCAAGTTATATTTTGATGTTGCAAAAGTGCCTGAGGGGTATTTCTTGAGAGAGCCAAAACCTGATGACCTGCATTCGCAAACTGCAAAGCCAGTTCATAACCAATTCCCCTACTCGTTCCGGTAACAATAATATTTTTCATGCAGCAAAAATAAGCAATCCAACAAAAAGAGTGATTATTATTTCATTGTAATTTCCTCGGTTGGAGTATCTGCCATTTGTGTTACGGCTGGCAAAAATTCCTGAATGAAAGCGGTCATGTGCGGAATATCCATTACTTTAAATTCATCTGAAACATGATGATAAAATTCAAAATTCTCAAAATCAAAAGTACTTATGGATTGACATGGTTTCTTGAATGCCTCATAAAAAGAGTAATTATCAGATCTGTAAAACAATTTATATTCTGCTTCTTTTGGCAAAAAACCAATCGTCTTTTTTCCCGTGTATTGGTTTATCTTTTCTGCCATATTCGACTTGTCAAAACCAGTGATGTAGGCTAAATAATCACGTTTCATTGGAACACCAATCATTTCAATATTAAGCTGCGCGTATAAATTAAAATTTTTCGCTTTAAGTTTTTCTGCCAAACTCTTAGATCCTAATAATCCTTTTTCTTCTCCGGCAAAAAACACAACCAGAATACTGCGTTTATTCGATTTTGTTTCTGTAAAATATTTTGCCATTTGAGCCACAGCCGTTACGCCCGAAGCATCGTCGTTTGCGCCATTATTAATAACATCTTCCTGCTTTTTTTTCTCTAAACCAATATGATCGTAGTGCGCACTTAAAACCACAAACTCTTTTTTAAGCAAAGGATCTGTTCCTTCAATAACGCCAACTATATTAAAAGCGGGAGATTTAAAATTGGTAAGTGTATCGCGATAGGTTTTAAAATAGGGCTTTACATTGTTTCTTTTTAAAAAATCTTCTAAAAATACGGCTGCTTTTTCAATTCCTTTCGTTCCGGTTTCGCGGCCTTCCAATTCATCTGAAGAAAGATATTTTAAGAAATCCGAAACTTCAGATTCCGCAACTTTATACGTGATTTCAACAGGTTTCGATGCTTCTTTTGAAGATTTATCACTTACTGCAGAAGTATTTGATTTGCATCCCAATAAAACAAATGGAAGAAGAAAGTATAGTTTTTTCATAAAGAAGAAATTTAATCCTTAGAGCCTAAATCTCTAAAGCGGTTGGTTTAAAATATTTTTTATACACTTTAAATACCTGAATACTTCCTAATACAATGAAAAACAACGGAATAAAAACAGGCATTATGTACTTTGAGAATTGATTTGTTTCCTGAAAAATGCTTTGCAATGTTAGAATCAAAGTCAGCATTCCTAAAAAAACACCTATCAAAGTTCCTGCAATATAATAATATTTTAAATGTTTTTCTGTCGTAATATACTTTCCGTTAACTAAATATAGATTCCAGCTCGTCCAGAAAGGCAGTTGCAGAAAATTAAAACAATTTAAAATGATGCCAATTACAAACGGCGAATACATTAAAAATTGATTGATACTACTATTTGAAGTTACGGGCTGATTAGAATAAGAATAAAATAAGTAAGCCAGAACAAACATAAAACCAACGGCAAAAAAGTCGATAATCTTCATTAACTTTTTATTGTTAACCAATTGTTTGGCAAAAAGTAAGGTGAAATAAATAACAAAAGTTTCTACGAAAACAACTCCAAATAAAAAGAAAATCAGATTGTGAAGCCCAAATTTCGAATAAATTTCTAATCCCGCCAAATTCAAATATCCAAGCGGAATTGATCCGATGAAACTCACCAGAAAACCAACTGAGATATTTTTTATTTTTTTCATTTTAAAAATTCATGATTTTATTATTCTGAGCAATATGCAATCTGTATTCGCGCATTCCTACTTTATAATCTAAATACGGAACGCCCCTTTTATGATTCACAACGCTTATTTCATACATATACGTAATGTGTCTTGCGAGTTCTTTCCAGGCAAACCAAACCGAATGCTTAGGATCGTAAATGTGTGTTGGTTCGCTCGCGGCTCCGTTAAGTTCGACGATTTGAAAATTTTCTCCTCTTTCCAATTCTTCAAAAGTATTGTACATGATGTCAAAACGGCCGAAATAAAACTCCGGAATTTGATTCGCAATATTATCTATCATTGCGGTTAATTTTGGCGTAATCAAATTACTTCCATCCAAAAATTTAGCGCCACGTGCATGATTTCCAAACGGAACTAAATTGATACTTTCGCCTTTTTGCAAAACTCGCCCCAATAAATCTCCGTATTCTTCTTTTAAGGCTTCAAACTGAAATTTAAATCGTGGTGTTTTATGAATTAAATCTTCAATGGTCGAAATGCCATCGCCTTTTACAATCAGGAATTCTTTAGAAACTATTCCGGTAATTTTTCCGTGTTTTTGATGTGGATGACGAACGTAAAAAACACCAACTTCATTTTTAAAAGGAATCAAATCCTGAAGTAAAAAATCGAAATTTGCTTTTTCGGCATATTTTTTTAATTCAGAAACTGTTTTTATTTTTTTGACACCAGAACCACGCAAACCAATATCGGGTTTGGCGATTAACGGAAAATAAATTCCTTTTTCGACAACAGTATCTACAATCTTTTTCAAATCGGTGTTTTCGCGTATCAAAACCGTTTTGGGATAATATTTCTTAGGCAGTAAATCGTAAATCTGTTTTTTGCTTTCCATCATAAATCCTCCGTTTTTAATTTTCGGATTTGATGCATTAAAGAAAAATATCGATCTCGCTCTGATGGCATAATAAGCCCAAAGAAAATAGATCGGAATGTACAAAACCTGAAATGGCCAATACTCCCAATTGGTAATTTTATGCAAAAATAGTTTCATGATAAATGTTTATATACTAATAAATGCTGTTGAAAAATCTTTTGTATTAATCAAATCAAAATGTCTCATAATGCCTTTGTTTTTTTCTATTGTAACTTGTGTAATACTCAATGTTTTTAAAGCGTTTTCTCTATTTATTATTAAACCGTTTTGGGAATCATCACCTTCTGTATTTCGATGAAAACCAAACATATCCTGAGGCAAAATTTCATTTTTATTTTTCAGGAAAAGCTCAAACCAATCGGCTCTTTTTTTTCTGATTTCGCCTGAATATAAAGTAACCGAAGACCAAATGTGATTTTTTGTTTCGTCCAGCATTCTCATTCTTTTCACCAAACCGTCCCAAACAAGTTCATATAATTTTTGTTCCTGATACAAAACCAGTGTGAAAGGTTCGATATTTTCGAGATTAATCTCAGACCAAAAATCCTTTGGAGAATCGCTGTACATGATATCCAAAACAATCAATCCGCGGCTTTTTCGATAGGAAAAAGCCACTTCATGTTTTACAAATCCGCCATTTAAAAGTACCAGAACTGTTTTGTCTGCATTAACGGCAAACCAGGTTCCGCCGGCTTTTGGATCTTTAGGATAAATAACATTCTTACCGTTTTGATTGTAATTTTTGGGCGCAATTGCATTTGGCCGAATTACTTGTTCATCCCGGTTTGAAGTAATCATTACAACTCCGTTATTATTTACAAAACTTACTGTACACATTGCTTTCTGTATTCTATTGTAGAGCGTGCTACTCCAAAATTTTCATTCACCATAACAGTTGAATATTGCAAAACCGCTACTTTTATTAAAGCCTGATGATGAACACAATGTTCCAGATTGTATAGCAATTCCCTGTAATAATTACTTTGAATTCTCATTGAGAGCCCATCAATAAAATGCTCCAGATAAAGTGTTTTATTCTCGCTTTTCAAACCCGCTTTTACTTCAAAAATGCATTGTTTTGCATAAGCCGTTTCGGTTTGTATTTTTATATTTCTTTCTCTTTGATCATAATTTAAAATTCCGTGATCAAAGCTTTTCTCCAAACATTGAAACATTTCAATTATATGTCTGGTGTGTTCACCAATACTCGAACCACTTAAAGCTTCGCATGGTTTCGAATAATCATGATCGGATAACTGACCTAATAAATTAATTAGCTCATCTAAATTGCGATGTATCGATTTTATCAACATAATTATTTTGCTTTTAAAAGGTTAAAAATTTTAGTTTTACTCAGGTGAATTAGTTCTAAACAGCATAATAACACAATCAGGGCCAGAACAAAAAGCAATCCTCCATCGTTTTTAACGGCAATTCCTAAAACAAATAAATGCGACAAAACGGCTCCGGACATTATTCCACATCCCAATAAAGCGCCCATCCAGGTCGTTTTTGGAATTAAAATTAAAGTGGCAGCAATCAATTCGGCAATTCCGGAACCAATTCTTCCGTACGGTTCCATTCCTAGTTTCGAAAAAATATAAATACTTTCTTCAGCTCCGCTGAATTTAAAAAACAGTGTCTGCAATAAAATAGAAGACGCAACTATTCTTAAAAACCATATTATTTTTTTCCTTTTCATGATTTCTTTCATTTATAAAATTTCTTCCAGTTTGTATCTGCTTTCGATTTTAAATCATCTTCATCTTTGTTCCAGCTTTTCAATGTATTATTAAAATATTCATTGTAAAATAGAAAAAGTTTTCCGCCAATAATTTTAAAAGTCTCGGGATTTATTTCAACTTTTCCACCTGAACTTCCCATCGCATAAGCGCACCAACCTCCATATTGAGGTTCGTATTTGGAAGGATTTTTTAAAAAAGCCTCCTTATTTTCATTAGATGAAAATTTATAAATCACGCCTTGATATGATGCTAAAATTTCTTTTTTACCTTTCACGGCTTTTCCCCGATTAAAATAAGCAACGGGATCATAACCCTGAATTGCCACTTTGTTTTCTAAATTATATTGGGCAATGCGTTTCGAATCGTTTTGAGCAAATGAAAAAACTGAAACAAATAGTAATACGAATAATGTTAACTTTTTCATCTTAATTATTTTAAGTTTTTTAATACCGAAATCAATAATTCAGATGAAATTCGATGTTTAAAATCCGGCGAAATATATTCGAATAAAATGTCACTATCAGCATTTACCACAAAAACAGAAGGAACAGGTAAAAAATTCGTATTCACTCCATTAGAATATACGTTAATTGTTGATTTATAGTTTTCAGGAGCTTCAAAAGCAATTCCTGTGGCTTTTATCAATTCGCCTTTTGAATCAGAAAGCAACGTGTATTTTACTTTATCTTTTTCTGCTGTAATTTTTAAGTTTTCGGGAGTATCAGGACTTATCGCAATAATTTGATATCCTAAATCAAGAATTTGTTTTTCGGCTTCAGCCAAAGCAGAAAGATGCAGATTGCAATACGGACACCAGCCGCCTCGATAAAAAACCAAAACGGTCTTTTTGTTTTTAAATAAATTAGAAAGTTGTGCATCCTTATTTTCAGATGTCTTTAGCGTAATATCCGGAATCTTCTCTCCTATTAACAGCGGAGCAATATCAGTCGCAGATTTTGGGATTGGAGTTTGTGCATTGGCAACGAAACTTATTGTTGCCAAAAGCATAAAGAATAGTTTTTTCATAGTTTTACATTTATCATTATTGATGATGTAAAACTACTTTACTATGAAAAAACAAAATGTCGGCTAATTTACACTTAGCCTAAAATAATTATAATTTGGTAATATCCTGGATTACAATCTCACTTCTGCTATAATGCAAAAGGTTGTTATTTTCCATTTCATTTAATAATTGAGTAGCGGTTTGTCTTGAAGTACAAATAATTTGGGCGATATCGGTTTGGGTCAAATAATTTTCGATGGCGACCATATTTCCTTTTCTAACGCCTTCTTTTTCTGCCCAGTCTTTTAGAAATTGGTATAGTCTGGTTTTGGCATCTTTCGAAATTAAATTAGAATAACTGTTTTTGATGCGTTTCATTTTCAAACCCACAAATTTGGTGTACGAAAGTGCCAATGTTGGATTTCGAAGTAATAAATCTTCAAAATCAGACATTAAAAAACTGCAGATCGCAACATCGTCAGAAAGTACTTTGGCATATTCTTCGATTTTATCATCAGTTTCTAAAGTCAGTTCGCCAAACAAATCGCCTTTCTGGATAATATCTTTTATGGTTTCATTGCCATTTTCATCAATAGCAACAATTTTGATATTCCCTTTTTTCAATAAAAATATACGCGGAACATCTGAAGAAGAAAAATAAATAATCTCGCCTTTTGATGCTTTTTTAAAACCTGTAATAATGCACAATTGTTTTATTTGAGAGAAACTTAAAGTTCTAAACAATTTGTGATCACGCAAATACCAATATTTTAAATCTTCGTACATAAAAATACTTTTTGTAAATGTAGCAAAATTAAAAAGTAAACAAAAAACCCTTTCGAAGCCAAAGCCAGAAAGGGTTTAAAATATATTTTTGAAGGAAATTTATCCCGCAATTACCGATCTTGAAATTACAATTTTCTGAATTTCAGAAGTTCCTTCGTAAATCTGAGTGATTTTTGCGTCACGCATAAAACGCTCTACGTGATATTCTTTTACGTAGCCATTTCCACCGTGAATCTGAACAGCTTCAACAGCAGTATCCATTGCCACCTGCGAAGCAAACAATTTTGCCATTGCACCGCTTACATCATAGTTTTTATGCTGGTCTTTATCCCACGCCGCTTTCATACATAAATGACGAGCTGCTTCGATATTCACCGCCATGTCTGCCAATTTAAAAGCAATTGCCTGATGATTGCAGATTTCAGTTCCAAAAGCTTTTCTTTCTCTCGAATATTTCAAAGCAAGTTCATAAGCTCCGGAAGCAATTCCTAAAGCCTGAGAAGCAATACCAATACGACCTCCGGCAAGAGTTTTCATCGCAAATTTAAATCCAAAACCGTCTTCTCCAATTCTGTTTTCTTTAGGAACTTTTACATCACTAAACATTAAAGAATGCGTGTCAGAACCGCGGATTCCCATTTTTTGCTCTTTTGGTCCAATCGAAAAACCAGGCATATCTTTGGTCATAATCAACGCATTAATTCCTTTGTGTTTTTTCTCAGGGTGCGTTTGGGCGATTACCAAATAAACAGATGCGGTGTTACCATTGGTAATCCAGTTTTTTGTTCCGTTTACCAAATAATGATCTCCCATATCAATGGCAGTAGTTTTTTGCGAAGTGGCATCACTGCCCGCTTCCGGCTCGCTTAAACAGAAAGCCCCATGAATTTCACCTGAAGCTAATCCCGGTAAATATTTTTGTTTTTGTTCTTCCGTTCCAAATTCCTGCAACCCCCAACAAACTAATGAATTATTTACAGACATTACCACAGAAGCCGAAGCATCAACTTTAGAAATTTCTTCCATTGCAATTACATACGAAATGGTATCTAAACCGCTTCCGCCGTATTTAGGATCAACCATCATTCCCATGAATCCCAGTTGCCCCATTTTTTTTACTTGTTCTGTTGGAAAAATTTGTTTCTCATCGCGTTCGATAACTCCCGATAACAATTCGTTTTGGGCGAAATCTCTAGCTGCTTGTTGAATCATTAAATGTTCTTCGGTAAGATTGAAATCCATAGTTTCTTATTTTTTGTTTTCTAAACCAAAGTTCAAAACATTTAGTTCAGGTGGTTTTTTGTGTTTTTTGAAATGCTATTTCTTTATCTAAAATAGGTTTTCAAAGATAAATTTTAAACTCGAATTAACAATGCGTGCATATAATTTTAAGATATTAGCAAGATTCACGATAACGTTTTCGTGATTATGTTGAATTTTACTCGCTCATAAGCCAATTTTGCATCATTTTCTTTAAAATTTAATAATTGAGATATGGATTAAAAAACGATAATTATAAAGGTTTGTATAATATCAAACTTACGAAAACCAAAACCGTTAAAACCACGTATATGTACGTAAAGCAAGTCTTACTAATTTGATAATGAATGCACTACAATGGAAAAAATATTTTCTAAAGTGTTAAAATGTTAAAAATTAAAAGTAATTTTGCCATTAAAAAAATAAATTATCGATAGAGTATGAAAAAGATTTTACTATTATTTACATTCGTTTTAGGTCTTCAATTTTCAACTGTTTCTGCCCAGACTCACCTCGAAGTTAACGGTGTTACTGTACCTAGAAAAATTGAATTTCAAAACAAAACTTTACAACTTAATGGCGCTGGCGGAAGATCAAAAATGTGGTTGGAAGTGTATGTTCAGGCATTGTATTTATCACAATTAAGCCAGGATCCAAAATTTATTATTGATAGTGATACCGAAATGGCTATTCGAATTGAAATTACCTCTTCTATGGTTTCTTCAAATAAATTAACCAAAGCAATGAATACAGGTTTTGAAAAATCAGCAGGAAGTAATCTGGAAGAATTAAGACCAAGAATTGAGGATTTTAAAAAATTATTAAGTGATGCAATTACAGAAAAAGATGTTTTTGTTTTGGCATACAATCCTTTTGACCAAACCATTAACGTGATTAAAAATGATGTTGTAAAAGGAAAAATTCCGGGATTTGATTTCAAAAAAGCATTATTCGGAATCTGGTTATCTGACAAACCGGTTGATGACACATTAAAAAAACATTTATTAGGGCAATAATTTAATTACCTGAATTATACGAATTTCAAAGCCGGAAACTATTACGTTTTCGGCTTTTTTGTTTTGTTGAATAAAATTGCTTTAAAATACATTATTCGCATTATTCTATTTTATACTTTTACGCAAAATAAACATATCTTAACAAAATGAAAGATTTATTACAGCAATTTGAAAATAAGGAACCTGAAATTGTTTTTAACTGGAAAGATTCTGAAACAGAAGCTGAAGGCTGGACAGTAATTAATTCACTTCGTGGAGGAGCCGCAGGTGGAGGAACAAGAATGAGAAAAGGCCTTGATATGAATGAAGTTTTATCATTGGCAAAAACAATGGAAGTTAAATTCTCAGTTTCTGGTCCCGCAATTGGTGGTGCTAAATCCGGAATTAATTTTGATCCTAACGATCCTCGTAAAAAAGGAGTTTTACAGCGTTGGTACAAAGCCGTTTCGCCATTATTAAAAAGTTATTACGGAACTGGTGGAGATTTGAATGTGGATGAAATTCATGAAGTAATCCCGATGACAGAAGAATGCGGTGTCTGGCATCCGCAGGAAGGTGTTTTCAACGGACATTTTAAACCAACTGAAGCTGATAAAATCAATAGAATCGGGCAATTGCGTCAGGGTGTAATTAAGGTAATCGAAAATCCTAAATTTTCACCGGATGTAACCAGAAAATATACTGTTGCCGATATGATTACAGGTTACGGTGTTGCCGAAGCTGTTCGTCATTTCTACGCTACTTACGGCGGAGAAATTAAAGGTAAAAAAGCAATCGTTCAGGGATTTGGAAACGTGGGTTCTGCAGCCGCATTTTATTTAGCCGAAATGGGCGCAAAAGTTATCGGAATTATTGATCGCGACGGAGGTTTGATTAAAGAAGAAGGTTTTTCTTTTGAAGAAATCAGAACCTTATTCTTAAACAAAGACGGAAACAAATTGGTTGCAGATAATATGATTCCTTTTGAGGAAATCAACTCAAAAATATGGACAATTGGTGCTGAGATTTTCACGCCTTGTGCTGCTTCAAGATTGGTTGCTCAGTCTCAAATTGACAGTTTAATTGCAAACGGATTAGAAGTAATTTCATGCGGGGCAAATGTTCCTTTTGCTGATGCAGCAATTTTCTTCGGTCCAATTATGGAAGACGTAGACCGTAAAGTAAGTTTGATTCCTGATTTTATTTCAAACTGCGGAATGGCAAGGGTTTTTGCTTATTTCATGGAGAAAAAAGTTCAAATGACAGATGAGGCGATTTTTAATGATACTTCAGAAATTATAAAAAATGCGATTGTTAAGGCTCACGCTTTAAATCCATCAAAAACAAATATTAGTGCAACTGCTTTTGAGATTGCATTGAAACAATTAGTATAATTTTTTTTATACTTAATTTCTAAGCGGGCTAAATTTTTGGCTCGCTTTTTTTTTGAGATTTAACCGCAAAGTTCGCAAGGATTTTACGCGAAGTTCGCAAAGCTGTTTGTTTTAATCTCGCAAAGTCGCAGAGTCGCAAAGAAAAACTTAAAAAAGAAAAACTTTGCGACTCTGCGACTTTGCGAGAAATAAATTAGCGTTCCTTGCGTAAAATCCTTGCGAACTTTGCGGTTAAATTCTCTCGCATATTCTAAACAATTTTTAGTACTTTTAAACGTTTTTATTAAATACATTACAAAAATTCAGAATCAAAATGAGTTCCACAGATTCTTCAGATAAAAAGAAATCATTATTATTCACCACGGCGATATATGCGGTAATAATACTATTGCTGTTTTTTATACGTTTTTGGCCTCCGTATAATCCGGAAAACAATGCGGCACTTGCAGAAGGTGGCGGTGGCGGTGGCGTGACCATAAATTTTGGAGACAGCGATTTAGGATCCGGAGCAAATTATAAAAGTGAAGTTTTAAATGTTAAAAATGAAGCAAAAGCTACACCTGCAAAAGCAACTCCCGAAGAAGCTATTATTACTCAGGAAAACAGTGCAGATGATGCAAATGATGTAGTTATTCCAGTAAAGGAAAAACCTAAAAAACCTACTCCGGTTGTAAAACCGGAAACAAAACCTGTACCCCAAAAACCAAAAGTTTCGAATTCTACAAACGATGCTTTATCAAGTATTTTAAAAGGATCTAACAAAGGCGGAGACGGGGATGATAAAGCAGCAGGAAACAAAGGAAAAGCAAACGGAAGTTTAGGATCTAACGGCTATTATGGCACCGGAGGTTCTGGTGGTGGAACGGGCGGAGGAAACGGAACCGGAAATGGTATTGGTACCGGAAGCGGTTACGGAGCTGGAAGCGGCGGTGGTTCTGGCGGAGGATCCGGATATTCGTTAGGAAACCGAAAAGCATTATCTAAACCTGCACCAAAATATACGTGCAACGAAGAAGGAAAAGTTGTTGTTGAAGTTACAGTTGACCAAAACGGAAAAACAATAAGTGCAAGACCAGGAATAAAAGGAACAACCAATACAGCAAGCTGTTTATTAGATCAGGCTAAAATTGCTGCTATGAATACCAAATGGGATGCTGACAGTAACGCTCCTGCAAAACAGATCGGTAAGATTATTTATAATTTTAGTTTGAATTAAAACACGAATTTCACGGATTTTCACGAATTATATGAATAAAAAAAGGCTTTCTGACATATTTCAGAAAGCCTTTTTTGTATGCTTTTATTTCACCCAGTATGTCATTTCGACCGAAGGGAGAAATCACACTCGTAACTCGACAAAGATTGACGATTTTAATTGCGGAGTTTCTAGTGTGATTTCTCCCTTCGGTCGAAATGACATACTTTATGACTACCTTTTCTGTAATCTATTCTCTTTCTTCTTTCTTCTTTCTTCTTTCTTCTTTCTTCTTTCTTCTTTCTTCTTTCTTCTTTCTTCTTTCTTCTTTCTTCTTTCTTCTTTCTTCTTTAATCTTTCCTCTATTCTCTATTCTCTTTTTCTTTGCGTGAGGGATAGGAGCTGGCTACCGAAGTAGCGCGGATAGCCCGACCGCAATAAAAAAATGGGCGAATCAACGCAATGCTGATTGGCCCATTTTTTTATTGTGGTCACGCCCTAATGATAAATCTACTTCGGACTCGTAGCAATTACAAACTTCAAATTGTTCTTCACTCCTATTTGCAAAACATCAACTAAATCCTGAACCTGCAAATTAAACGGAATTCTTACCACAACGGTTTGTTGTTTATCATCGCCTATTTTCGCCATCAAACTCGTTTCCAGTTCTTCGAATGCAACGGGCTGTTTGTCGATGTAGAATTTCTTATCTTCTGTAACCGATAAACTGATTAATTGTTTATTGGTTTTTTCATTTGATTTCGCTTTTGGCAATGTCATTTTAATAACATTAGGATTTGCAAGCGTTGATATAATTAAGAAAAACAACAGCAAGAAAAACATAATATCACTAAGTGAGGAAGTCGCCACTTCGGCATGAAATCTCCTTTTTCTTTTAATAGACATACTTTATGCTCTTTGAATTATATTGACAAATTCTAATATTTGTTTCTGAATTTTCAATGCAAAATCATCAATTTTTCCGTTCAATAAGTGGTACGCACTATAGGCAATAATACCCACAATTAATCCGGAACCTGAACTGATCATTTTTTCGTATAAACCTCCTGAGATATTTCCGATACTAATATTTTCAGTTACCGAAATGCTGTAGAAAATCTTGATAACCCCGGAAATAGTTCCGATGAAACCAAGAGTTGGCGCGATACCAGCGATAAGCCCTAAGTGACCTAAATGTCTTTCCATTTCGCCAATTTCAATATCAGCAGCGCGGTCCATGTTTGATTCGATTTCGGCAATTGGTCTTCCGATAACTAAAACACCTTCTTTCAAAATATTTCCTGCAGCTGTATTGCTTCTTTCTACAATTGTTCTTGCCAATTCAATATTTCCTGCATTTAATTTATCGCCAACATCCTGCATTAATCTTGCATCAATTTTCGATGCTTTACTGATATATAAATAACGCTCAAAAATGACATAAATGGTGTAAAAAAGTAAAAGGGCAATTGGTATTAAGAAAAAACCTCCTTTTAAGATAAAACCTAAAACAGAGATTTCGGTATTTGGTGCGATTTTTTCGATAACTACGTTAGATGCGGCGTTTGCAATGGTATCTGTTTGTAATTGAATGAAGCTAAACATATTTTAATTCTTGTTTTTAATAATTAATTCTAAAAAATATTTCAATTTTGTATTAAAAATAATTTCACTGTAATATTAAACTAAAAAAACCGGAAATTATTTCAATCAACAACTATTTTATCCAAATATAATGAACTATCAGGAAACGACAAATTGGATGTTTAACCAATTGCCCATGTATCAGCTTCAGGGTGCTTCGGCCTACAAAGAAGATCTAACAAACATTAAGCTGCTGGCGGCGCATCTTGATAATCCACAAAATCAGTTAAAATGCATTCATGTTGCCGGAACCAACGGAAAAGGTTCTACATCGCACATGCTGGCTTCGATTTTGCAGGAAGCGGGATATAAGGTTGGATTGTACACTTCGCCACATTTAAAAGACTTCAGAGAGAGAATCAAAATCAACGGCCAGGATATTTCAGAGGATTTTGTAATCGAATTTGTGGCAAAACATAAAGATTTTTTTGAAGCAAATGATATGAGTTTTTTCGAAATGTCGGTTGGTTTGGCATTTGATTATTTTGCTACCGAAAAAACAGATATTGCGATTATAGAAGTTGGTCTGGGCGGAAGACTGGACGCCACGAATATTATTACGCCTTTGGTTTCGGTAATTACCAATATCGATTTGGATCATACGCAATTTTTAGGAAACACAACGACAGCAATTGCAGGAGAAAAAGCCGGAATTATTAAACCAAATGTTCCCGTTGTAATTGGAGAATATACCGAGGAAACAGAAGCTGTATTTTTAGCCAAAGCCAAAGAAAACAATGCGCCAATTTATTTTGCTGCCGATTTGATTTCGGGCGTTTTTCCGTCTGATTTATTGGGCGATTATCAGTTTCATAATAAAAAAACCGTTCAGCAGGTTGTTGTTGTTTTAAACTCACAAACTGAATTTAAAGTTTCGATTGAAAATCTAAAAAATGGTTTATTAAATACTGTAAAAAACACCGGTTTGCAAGGAAGATGGCAACAGCTTGGCGAAAACCCAAAAATTATTTGCGACACGGCACACAACAAACATGGTTTGGCAATTGTGATGAATCAGATTCAGAAAGAAAAATTTGAGAACCTGCATATTGTTTTGGGAGTTGTAAATGATAAAGACCTGGATGCTATTTTACCTCTTTTTCCGAGAAAGGCAACATATTATTTCTGCAAACCAGATTCGGCACGCGGTTTAGATACCGAAATTCTGAAAGAAGCGGCAGAAAAACATGATTTAATAGGCGAAAAATACGAATCGGTTGAGCTCGCTTTCGCGGAAGCAAAGAAAAACGCCTCTCAAAATGATTTTATTTATGTTGGCGGAAGCACTTTTGTCGTTGCCGAATTGCCTTTAAACTAGCCGAAGCTCGAATTCTTTAAAAAAGTTTAAAAAATTTACTTTTATAATAAATTCAGCACCAGCAAGATAATGCCATGCAAAGAAAAAAGTTTGATTTTTTAATCGAATTTCTTTGCAGAACTCAAAAACTAGCGTATATTTGCACTCGCAATCACGAAATGATAGCAACCTAGTAAAATAGGGCGATTAGCTCAGCTGGTTCAGAGCACCTCGTTTACACCGAGGGGGTCGGGGGTTCGAACCCCTCATCGCCCACCAAGAAACTCCATTAGAAATAATGGAGTTTTTTTATGGCTATTTCTTTTTTACAACTTTTTGAATTGCTAATTTTGGATCAATACGAAAACCTGTGGAGATAAAAAAAATTACCGCAGTGAACGATTCTTTACTCTTAGCTTTTATAAAAGGTAAAGTTCGCAAAGCTTAGTATTGATTTAGCTTTGCGAACTTGTGTTCTTGAAAACACTCATAGATAAAATCTAAGCGTTCTCTACGGTAGAAATAATTAGTGCGTTTAAAAAAAATATATTCTCACAGCATTTTATGTTGATTCATCATTAATCCGTAAAATCATGTCAGCAATCCTCTCTGTTTCAGTATATTAAAATATTGGTTTAAAATAATTCACATAACTAAGAAGCTCATTGACAGTCAAAATCTTCACATACTGAAACTCCTCTTTCGGTTTCACATTAGTCAAAACAATAAGATTTTTGATTGGTATTTTTTTTTCACCCCAATGATGCCTGTCTAGACGTAAATGATAATTACTCATTTCATTATTTATTAGGTAAAATAATGTAAAGCTCGTCCTTCTAATTTGGTCTACAGGTGACCGTAAGCTTAAATTTTCTAATGACTTTTCACTCCAATTCTTTGTCTCAATAAGAAATATTCCCGACGGCGCCACAAGTATGTGGTCAATTTGAACTGACTTTATATAATCATTTTCTTGTCTATTATAGATTGCAGGTAAAAATGAAACTGCAAAGTCATTAATCAAAAAATATTCATCAGATAAATTTTCTAATGCCTTAACTACTTTTTGCTCTCCTAACGCACCATAAATATAACTATTGAGCCCATCTATTGTCGCTTTTTTTCTTTCAAGTTCTGATAAAGGATATTGTGCACTTTGCCTTACTGCTTCATTAAAATGTGAAGTTATAAATTGATAGCGATTGCTTTTGACTCGGTAATCTTCAACAAGTTTGCTTATTGACATATTTACTTCAATTTCAAAATTATTTTCTTCGCGTTTAATTTTTCTTTATAGTTCCAATGTCTTAAAGCGCTTGCTAGTTTTTGAAAAAAGTTTGTTGAAGTATTGCTTTTTAAAATATCCAGTTGTTGTTTCAGCTTATCAATTTTGCTTGTCAATATTTCAACCGATTGTTGTCTTTGTCTTTCGATTACTGTGTCTAAATTCGGCAAATCTATGTTGAGCATGTTTTTTTCTTGCTCAATCAGATTTTCGTGATAGGAAATTAATTGCTGTCTGAAAATCGTATATGATTTTTGAAAATCAATAACTTCTTTTAATGACTTAAAGTCATGTATGTTGTTCTCCTCTAAATGTAATTTTAAAGTCGTCAGTGAACCAATCTTATTATAAGTCCTGCACATTCTGTCTCCCGGTTATTAATTATTGGGTTTCATTGTTTGTTGCCTGTAACTTAGTTATTCCACTTATAAATAGCATCTATACAAATTGTAAGATAACTTTGAGTTGTAAGTGGCTTTTTTTTAAAGCTAATATAAGAAATATTTTTACTACAATTTATTAACTTTTTAAGATAAATAATTATCTTCTCATTGAAATTTTTTCAAATCTTGCAAAAAAAAGGTTAGTAAGATTCGTAAGGAACACCAAAAAAAACTCCTTAATTTCCTAAGGAGTTTTTTTGAAGCAATTTATCATTTACTTTTGAAAGTCTTTCTCTTCTTCAATTAAATGATCTTCCCATTTTTCTTTTGGTAATTCAGAAAACAACTCAATTAAATTATTCTCCGGGTCTCTAAAATGAGTGACTCTGATTCCCCAGGCCGGCATATCTTTTGGTTCGGTCAAAAATTTCACGGCTTTACTTTGTAACGAGCTGTAAGTTTCGTTAACATCCTCTACTTCCAAAATGATTGCAATTTTATCCTGAAGAATTTCATGTTTCTTTGCGTCTACGTTATTGATAGCAATACTCATTAATTCTGCCTTAAACAAAGCAAGTCCGGAAAGGTTTCCAATGTTGAAACTGGCGAAATTGTCGCCAAGTTTACCCCAGGTACATTCTAAACTAAGAATGTCGTTGTAAAAAGTGAAACACTTATCAAAGTCGTTCACTAAAAGTCTGATGTTACTAAATTTCATTTTGTTGTTTTTATGTATAACAACAAAACTACTTTTCTGTCATCGTTGCCAATTGTAAAAATCGGTCGTTTTTGTTCTCAAATAATTCTGTTGGATTGTTTCCTGTATGTTTTTTTAAATCTTTAATAAAGTGAGATTGATCAAAATAATTCTGTTCAGGATAGAGTTGTCCTTTCTTGATATGTTTGTACGAAGCAAAGCACTTTAAAATTTTGCAGTATACTTTTAAAGGAATACCAAATCTGTCTTTGAAATAACGATTGATTTGTCGGCTTGACCAAAAAACCTGTTGCGAATATTGTTCTACTGTTTGCTCGCCATTTGTTTGATACAACAGGGTAAACAGGTTTTGTTTCCTAGTGTCAATGTTTTTTTGAGTACCCAAAATTGAAAGCATAATTTTGTTTAATTTTTCAGCTGCAGTTTCTAAATCTGTAAAAGATTCTTTGTCCAGCTGCCAAAAGCCGTTTTCCTTCGTCTGTTCACTGTTGCAAAATGCTGAAATGTTTTGTTGTAAAATATAATCAGCTGCCAATAATTTAAAACGTATTCCAAAAAGCTGTCTGTTTGGCTCAATTGATACCTCAACTTGTCTAGTCCAAAGTCCTGTTAACGAAATTTCTTCTTGTTGATAGTTGTCAAACGAGACGATAAGATCAAAATAGCCATCTGGCAAAATTGTAAAGTCAAGTTGTTTAGTAGTACAATTGTCAAACCACCAATAATTCTTGACGAAGTCGGTTAATAATTTGTCGGGATGAAACTCTTTATATATCATTCAATTTCTCTGTCAGTTTTGTTGATCTGGGCTAAGTTAACATTTATTTTTTGCTTGTTATCCAACTCTCAAATACCATTTATAAATCAGATATTTTTTCTTTTCTGCCAATAACTATATTTAAGTCTAATACACAATTCAAAGAACTTATAACTTCTAAAACGCTGTATTAATTTTTTACTACATTTGGCATAAATATTGTTCGTTTGGCAACTTTATTGCTCAAGGTGTCAAATCATAAACCCCAAATTTTAAAAATGAAAAAACTAATAACTCTTTTATTTGTATTTACTGTTATAAATATCTTTGGGCAAACGCCAACCGTTTCTACTACTAAGGTTTTGGAACCTGGGGAACCGGTATCTAATAAGGTTATAAGTAAAATAAAAAAAATTCCGTTAGACGAAACTTCAATTTTAATTTATGATTACGACGGTTCTCTTATATCATTTGATTTAGAAGCAGAACGTATTAACTGGACTGTAAAAGCTACAGATGCTTTTACTGAAATGTGTGCCAACAAAATAACATTACTTGATGGAGTTATTTACATTCCGTTTATTAACGGTGAAATTTTTGCTATTGATAACCAAAGCGGTGATGTTTTTTGGAAATCAAGAATAGGTAATGTTACAGATCAAATTGTACTGAAAAATCAAATTCCGGTTATAAATAATGGAAAACTATACATAACTGCTCAAAATAGTACTATTTATGCTCTTGACATAAAAGATGGCAGTTTACTATGGAATTATAAATTAGATTCTGTAAATAATGATATTCCGGTTCTTGTTTTTGATAATAAAATTTTTACCCAAAGTGGACCCAATTTTTATAGTTTTGAAGCAAATACAGGTAAACTTCTTTACCAAAAAATCTTTGAGCAGCCTTTATACGGAAAACCTGTAACAGACGGTGAAAATGTATTTATAGCAAATGAAAAAAATATACTTTTTGCCTTAAGTCCTATTAAGCCAGATGTTTTATGGGAATTTAAATTTGATGAAAATCAAAATAATGTGAAGGAGCGTATTTTGTGTAAAGACAACAAAATATACTTTGCCGCACAAGGCACAGAACTTTCTTCTATATACGCTGTTGATTCAAAAACAGGAACTCAGTTATGGAAAACTGATTTTAAAGGTGACAATGTAGAATACATTACTGAAGAAAGTGATAATATTTGGGGGTATACCCGCAAAGCGAAATTTTTTCAATTGGACTTAACGAATGGTGAAATAGCAACCGAAGTAAAATTAACAACCCAGCCTATTTCAAATTTTGAATTTCCAATTGATGATTCCTTATTTTATTATTCTGATGCTGCTTTAATTCAACTTGACTTAAAAACAAAAGACGAAAATGAAGTTTATCTGCGAACTTCTATTAAAGATGACGTTTATACCGCATATCTTAAAATAATTCGATGACAAAAAAAGAAGCTGTTCTACTAAGACAGCTTCTTTTTTTTTGACGTTTGATGAGTGCGAAAATTTTTAGGGTGAAAATATGTTGTTCTAATTACCTAAATCAGGAATATAAAACTTTGCTATTTTTTCAATGATTTCTTCGGGAGCACAACCTGTAAGATTTGTAAAAAGAATGATGGTAAGATTATCTTTTGGATAAATAATAAAGGCTGCACGGCCGCCGCCAATAGGCGCAACGGCAGAATGGTTTTGACGCATAATTACCGGCCAGCCCAAAGCATACGCGTTTAAAAGTCCGCCAAAACCATCGTAAGAGCCATTGTTGAGTTTTACAGGTTCCCAAATAACATCAATATCTTCATTTTTTTTAAGAAGTTTACCTGATTGCAAACCTATTATCCATTTTGCCATTTCTTCAGCTGTTGTAAATGCACCGGCATCGGTTATCATTTTTGACGGGAATTCTTCATAGGTTTCCTTTAGTTTGGTGCCTCTTATATACTCATTTGTTATTTTGTCCTGAGAATAATAAGTATAAGTCGGGCATTTGTTTTTAACTACGTCATAGGAATTTGCATAGTATATCTGCTTCATTCCTACTACATCAAACTGATTTTTTTGGACGAATTTTTCAAATGTTGTAGCACTGCATTTTTCTATAATGCGTTGCAAAATATAATAATTGGCAGCATTATAATTAAACTTTTCTCCAATTTCAGATTGCAATGGTAATTTTTTAACCATTAACCACGCAGAATCTTGTCCCTTATCGCCAATCAGGCCTTTCTCGTCCTCAATATCAGGAAGTCCGGATGTATGGCTCATCAATTGTTTAATGGTTATTTTTTTCCAATTTTCAGGGATAGAATCTATATAATGAGAAATACGGTCATTAATATTGAGCTTATTCTGTTCTTGTAATTGCATTATGGCAACTGAAGTAAAAACTTTAGAGATAGAATTTATTGAGAAGATGGTATTCCTTTTCACGGGTATCGAAAAGGGTACGTCAGCAATTCCAAATATTTCAGACAATAGAATCTTATTATCTTTAAGAACAACCAGCTGGCAGCCTGGAATTTTTTTCTCCTCCATTTCTTTTTTGAGGCAGGTAATAATTTCCTTTTCTGTATTTTGAGATGAAACAAAATTGCCGGAAAAAATTACGATCAGTAAAATAAAAATTTTAATTCTCATTACGATTCTAAGTTTCTCAAAGTTAAACATATATAGTAAATAATGCAGCTAAATAGGCCAGAACTAAAATTTTATTCTAAATAATTTGCAATAAATTAAGATCATTCTATTCCTGACTTACTACAACTTTATTTTTTCTGTCGTACATAATAACAAAACCTATCCAGATTATAAGTAAAAGCCCAATTAAAATAAGTTCAGTTTGATGAAGTCCTTCATGGAAAAAATTGTTTAGAGAATGTACTCCGGCAACAGCCAAAAGCGAACTTGTTTTAGAATATATTTTTCCAATTCCCCAAGTTCCGAAAAAGATGATTGCTAAGAAAACCAAATTATCAGCAGTCATTTCTAAGTTAAGATGCCATACAAACCAAAGAACGGCAATAATCAAAGTAGAATAAAAAGCAGGCAGTGATTTTAACTGTTCCTGTAAAAATCCTCTCCAGCCTATTTCTTCTAAAAGACCATAGGATAAAACAGTAAACATAAACAAAAGAGGAAATTTACCATTTCTAAAATAATACACCCCGGCAATTAAAAATGCGGGAAGAATCCAATAAACCGCAAATGGTAAAACTACATTTTTGTATATTCCTTTTAACGAAAGTGGATTGGAAAGTGAGAATAATTTTATTGCTGCAAAAGCGCCCAAAGCCGGACCTACTCCTCGAAGCAGAATTACGATATATCCATTTTCGATACCGGACAATAAATTAGTTTTAACCGCTATATATCTGCAAATAAGTGCTATTGTATAAAAAACTGCAATTGCTCCAAAATTAATGTTACGTTTCATAAGTTGTTCGTTTGATTAGTAAGACAAACTTAGCAACTCAAAATTGAAACAAAATTGACTTTGGGTAAGAAATCACTTTTCCATTACTCTTTTCCGAATTCGGCTCAGACTTTCGGCGGTTAATCCCAGGTAAGAAGCAATAGTTTTTAAAGAAGTCCGCTGAAATATAGCAGGACGTGATTCAATCAGTTTTAAATAACGTTCCTGAGGTGCAAGCGTTAAAAGATTAATTTGTTCTTGTTGTTTTTGAATATAAAGCATTTCTGAAATCGCTTTCCCAATTCTCAAACCTGTTTCAGATCTTCCGTATAATTCATTTAAATCTGTATAATTGATCGACCATAAAACGGTATCTTCTAATGTCTCTGTTTTCATAACAGTTGGTTTTTGACTTAGAAAAGAAAGATAATCGCTTACAAAATTATTTTCATAAAGCAGATTGATACAAATATCCCTATTCCCATCCCAAACAAATAACCCAACAGATCCTTTAACGATAATATTAAGGTATTTTTCTACTTCGTTATATTCTTTTACAACCTGCAATTTATCAAATTCCCTTACCTTGATCTTTTCAGCGAATGCTTTTGAAATATTGATATCGGCAATAAAATAATAATCTAAAATTTTCTTTACATCTTCGGGAGAAGGATTTTGAAGCATAATGATGAAGCTTTATTTAAGAACTAAAATACAAAATTAATCTCCGCCACAGCCTCCACAGGAACTGCACGAACTCCCGCAAGAGCTCCCGCATGAACTGCCACAACTCGATCCGCTGGATCCGCTGCCGGAATCTGCATTGTTTCTATTTACATATCCTGCTAAAGGAAGAAAAGAACTCACTAATACTACCTGACCAAAGAAAAAATAATTCCATTGCCAGTCTTTTTCATTTTCCGGATTTAATTTCTCGTCTTTAAAAGCCAACGGTATTGTAGTCGTAAATAAGTAATTTACTATTTTGTTAAAATAAATTTTTGATATAATTAAAAGAGCAAAAATCGTAAAAAGTAAAAATGTTACAGGTTTATCTCTTGATATTCCGGTAATAATTCGGCTAAAGCCAATACTCAGCACCAATCCTAAAACAAGTAATATCTTCTTCATGATATTTATAAATTGTTTTGACTCTACAATTGTTTTCCTGATTCTGGCAACAGATTTTTCGATTTGTTCAAATAGTGGTTTTCGCGCTATTATTTTAAATAATTGAGGATACGGCATTGGCTCATATTCCTTCATGACTTCAATAACGCAGTTTTCATATTTATTGTTGGTTAAACTTTCGTCGATTAAGTTTAATCGTTTATTTCCCAAAACCTGAATTTTTTTATTACTGATTAAATTATTTACAACACCGTGAATTACAAATTCTAACTTGTCATTTTGAAGAAAAACCAATTCGAAAGGACTAAGATGTGCTAAAATAAAATTTGATTTTATATCTTCATAAAAAGAGGCAAAAGCTGTTTTTGCAAAACGCATTAACAAAACGATTGTCACTACAAATAATAGGATATATAAAATTAAAAAATCCGGATTTCCAATTTGTATCAGAGTTGGCTTAATTATATAATAAATTGGAAAAAGAAGAATAAAAAGCAATCCTAAAAACACTCTTTTTAGTGTGTCAATTTCAATTGTACTTTTTGTCAAATTGAAAGAATCTAGTTCATTACTATACTTCCAGATTTCTTCAGGCTGTTTGCCAAAATGCTGTTCGTACAATTCTTTGGTTCTTTCTTTTGCCTTATGAAATTTTTCAGCTTCAGCGCGATTATGAGTTGAAGGAATATGCTCTATTTTTTTAGATAAAAGAGAACAAAAATCGGCATACGAAGAAGTAAAAATCAAATGCTGATGCCAGACAATATCAACAATTTCTGATGGCGAAACCATTTCATTACTAACAGTGGCGAGATACATGAACTTTTTATATTCTATAATAGCTGTTTTCGCAAAATGAATTGTCCATTTATTTTCAAATGCTAATCTGGTCAAAAAACCATATTCATCATTTAGATTATCCAATTCAAACTTTAAAATTTCGTTCCAAAGTATTTCGTTCATCAATAATAGATTGTTTATTTCTAAGCTAATATAGGAAGCTTTATTTAACAATTGTCAAAATATAAAACTAATCTTCAAACCTTCAGTTTATTTTTTATTCAGCAATTTTTATAATAAATTGTTCGTTAGTCTAAAAATCCAAATTGATTACATGTTTTTCCACAACACTATTTCCTTCGGACTTATCATTTCATATTTCAGTCCAAGTTCTATCCAAATTTTTTCAAAATACGATACAGAATCAATGTTTGCAGAACAATATATACTATGTAGAGAAAGATTATAATTTCTGTTTTTTGTAAGGTGTGAATTAAAATCTCCCTTTCCTTTTTTGAAAATAATCTCTAAATCCCAAATATCATCATCATTCACAAATTTTCTCCGGAGTATATTACTTTTAATTTCCTCAAAAAACAACTCCTTTTCAACATATTCACCACCACCCTCATTTAAGTAACCAAAATATTCTCCACAAACAAAATCACCGCTTCCACTAGTTTTATATTCTTTCGTTTCTTTATTATAGACTATCGGTCCGGATCCAACTAATCTTCCTCTTTCATCATCTTCATAAAATCCTTTATGCTTGTACGTTATAAATACATATTTTGAACTGTCTATAAATTCATGAATAACATAATCAGTACCAACAAAATCATTTATCATTTCCTGAACCAGGCCTCTATCTATTATTTCCATAAATCTATTTAAATTATTAGCACATACTATTCTGTGTTAAGTTTAAAAACCTTACTCTCCTACCAAACAAATTTCAAAAACAGTTCTCTCTTCTTCCGTTTTAAACGAAATATAACCGCCGTGCGCTTCGATAATATTTTTAGACAAAGTCAAACCAATTCCGGCGCCTTCGGTTCTGGTAGTGAAAAACGGAAGGAAAATTTTGTCTTCGATTTCTTTTTCAATTCCGTTTCCGCTGTCTGATATTTTGATGAAAGTTCGGTTTTCTTTGGCTTCCGCCGAAATAATAACCTGTTTCAATTTGGCATCTTTCAAAGCATGAATACAATTGGTTAACAAGTTGATCAAAACCTGTTCTGTTTGCTGAGAATCGACATTTATCCAACGGTTTAAATTTATATCATTTACAACATCAATCTGATTTTGTTTAAACAACGGATTCATAATTTGCAGGCAATTATCTATCAAATGCTGTAATTCTATTTTTTCTTTTTTAGGCGAAGGCAACATAGCCAGTTTTCGATAACCTTCCACAAATTTCTGTAAATGATCACTTCTCCTTAACATGGTTTCGACACTGTTTTTAATATCTTCTAAATCTTCTGCAGAAAGTGAATCCTGCTCAACTAAATCCTGCAGATTCTGGCAAATCGAACGAATTGGTGTGATTGAATTTAAAAGTTCATGCGAAATCACTTTCATCAAATTCACCCACGCATCTTTTTCTTTTTTCTCAACAACATTTTGGATTGAATCTAATAAAACAATGAAATAATCTTTTTCGAAAATTTCTGTTCTCGAAGCCTGCAAAACAAACGTTTGCTTATTTTGTTCGTTAATACTGATTTCTATCGATGTTTTTATTTCCTGAAAATCATCTTCTTCAATAATTTCACATAACGAAGGCAATTGATTTTTGAGGTATTTCCACTTTGAAACTTTTGGAACATTAAATTGTTTGGAGAAATATTCGTTCATTAAAAAAATATCCCAGTCCGCATCTTGTTTTTGCAGAATGATAATTCCTGTTTCAATATTATTTAAGATTGAACGGTAAATTATATCTTTTGAAACCTGCTCGTTTTGCTTGTTTTTCAACGTATCATACAATTGAAATAAATCGTTGTAACTTTTATTGAATTTATGTTTTGAAAAATCCGAAGTGAAATCATTTTGCAAAATCGAACCGATGGTTTTATCGTAAAGCAAAACAAAATTTCGAACATAAAAATACATTTCGCGAATAAGCAGAAAAACAATAAAAAGACCAAATAAGCCGGTAAAAAGCAAATTGATTTTAAAAAAATAAATCGAAATTTCTATCGTCACAATAATTAGAATTAATCGTATAAACAGGAGTTTATAGGTTTGAAATGTTTTAAACATATTTTTAAAATTAAAAATGGAGAATTAAAAATTAAAAATTTTTGAAACCTTAATTAATGCCAATATTATATTTTTCTAAACGGCGATACAAAGCACCACGAGACAAACCTAATTCTTCGGCAGTTTTGCTAACGTTATTATTATGTTTGAACAAAGCTTTTTCGATCGTAGCCTTTTCAACAGACGAAAGCTGAATATCATCCGGGTTTTCATCATAAGCCGTTATGGTTTCAAGATCTAAATCAGAAACTGTGATCTTATTGTTTTCGCACAGAATAACGGCGCGTTCAATTTTATTTTCCATTTCGCGAATGTTTCCGTTCCAGGCGTGTTTCTCAATTTGTTCCAGGACTTTTTTGTCGAAAGTAATTTCATCTCTGCCATATTTTTCGATCATTTTATCTAAAAGATATTCCGCTAACGGAATTTTATCTTCGTTTCGTTCGCGCAACGGCGGCAGAATAATTTCCATTGTATTTATTCGATAATACAAATCTTCCCTGAAACTTTTATCAGCAACTTCTAATTTTAAATTTAAATTGGTTGCCGTAATAATACGCACATTTAGAGGTCTTGGTTTTGTTTCGCCCAATCTTGTTACCGTTTTGGTTTGAATAACCTGCAATAATTTAGATTGCAAATGCAGCGGAACATTTCCTATTTCATCTAAAAAAATAGTTCCGTTTTGTGCCATTTCAAAACGTCCGGGAGTATCAACTTTCGCATCTGTAAAAGCACCTTTTGCGTAACCAAATAGTTCGCTTTCGAAAATATTCGAATTTAAAGAACCTAAATCAACCGCTATAAAAGGATTGTTTTTTCTTTCAGATTGCGAATAAATATGATGCGCTAGAACAAATTTTCCGGTTCCGTTTTCGCCCAAAATCAAAACATTGGCATCTGTTTTCGCTACTTTATCTGCCAAAGAATAGGCTTTTTTTATAATTTCAGAAGTTCCTGTGAAAAAGTCATTTTCGATTTCTATATTTTTTTGCTTTTTCTGTTCTTTTCTGGATTTATCAACGGCTTGTTTTACTGATTCAAGCAGTTTCTTGTTTTCCCACGGTTTCAGGATATAATCAAAAGCACCTGATTTTAAACCTTCTACGGCGGTTTCTACTTTTCCGAAAGCGGTCATTAAAATAACGACGGTTTTCGGCGAAAGCGTTTTTATTTCTTTCAGCAAATACAAACCTTCTCTTCCATCTTCAAAACCTATTCTGTAATTCATGTCTAATAAAACGACATCAATGGTTTTTTTAGACAATAATTCGACAACATTTTTGGGATTATTAAGCGTATAAATGTCTTCAAAATACTTTTTCAGGAACACTTTCGACGCAAAAAGGATGTCTTCCTGATCGTCGATGATTAATATTGAAGCATTTGTCTTTTTCATATTTGTTCGGTTTTGGACGAAAGCTGTCCAATAATGGACACTTCTTGTTTTTTATAAAAAATAAAAACGTAAAAATAAGGCAGTTACAATCTTTAAGTTTTTGGCACGAAAATCACATTTAGACTATCAAATCATCAAATATGTGAATCATTATTGCTGGTAAAAGTAACAAAAATAGATATTCAACAACTATATTGTTAATTATCTTAATTTCGAACCTGTTTCTATTATTCGGCAATAAAAAATTATTAAAAACATCAATCTTAAAACAACAATTATGATCCAGATTAACAAACTTTCAAAAATTTTCAGAACCGAAGAAGTAGAAACAAACGCATTAAGCGAAATTTCATTAACCATAAACGAAGGTGATTTTATCTCGATTATGGGACCATCAGGAAGCGGAAAATCGACTTTATTAAATATCATTGGATTATTAGACAGCGCTTCTGGCGGAAGCTACCAATTATTAGGTCAGGAAATGATTGGCTTAAAAGAAAAATTAAAATCAAAAGCCAGAAAAGAAAATATAGGTTTCATTTTTCAAAATTTCAATTTAATTGATGAATTATCGGTTTATGATAATATCGAATTGCCTTTGATTTACAATAATGTTTCGCCATCAGAAAGAAAGAAAAAAGTACAGGATATCGCCAAAATATTAGGCATTGCGCATCGATTAAAACATTATCCGCAGCAACTTTCAGGCGGTCAGCAGCAGCGTGTTGCGGTGGCAAGGGCTTTGATTAACGATCCGAAAATTATTCTTGCCGATGAACCTACAGGAAATCTTGACAGTAAAAACGGAAATGAAGTAATGGAATTGTTGACAGATCTTCATGCCAGTGGTTCTACGATTTTAATGGTAACGCATTCTGATTATGACGCTTCGTTCTCGCAAAAAACGATTTTAATGAAAGACGGAATTATCCTTTCAGAAAAAACAAACAATAGAAATGTCGATGTTTTAGTAAGTTCTAAAAACTAGAATCATGTTAAAAAACTGGACAAACATATTTATATACCACATCAGGAACAACAAAATCTTTACGGCTTTGAATGTTTTGGGTTTGAGTATTGGAATTGCGGGATTGATTTTTGCGATTTTATATTGGAATGATGAACAAAGTTATGATCAATGGAACCCGAATAAAGACAATATCTTTTTGGTTGCCAATCAAATGGATCCAACTACGTATTGGGCTTCAAGTTCTGCACCAATAGGATCTGCGATAAAAGAAGTTAGTCCTGAAATTGAATCTTTTTGCTATTTAAGCGGCAGCTACGACAACGATATTATTCGCTTTAACACTAAAAAAGTACAATCTGATCACATCATTGTGGCACAAAAAAACTTTTTTGATTATTTCCCTTATGAATTTATTGAAGGAAGCCAAAAAGCAGCATTGCCGGATGTGAACAGTATTTGTTTATCAGAAGATTTAGCCTTTCAGATTTTTGGAAACGAAGCTGCTCTTGGAAAACAAATCATTTTGCAGGGCAAAAATTTAGTAGTAAGAGGTGTTTATAAACTGGATAAAAAATCCCTTTGTAATCCGTCGTGCGTGGTTAATTTTATGGATGAAAGAATAAAAAACACGATTCAACAATGGGGAAATTTTCAATTTGTGCTTTTATTAAAATTAAAAAATGGAAATGACCAGGACCAGGTAGTGAAAAGAATGCAGAAAATATATTTTGCAAACATGACTGCACCGCGTGCAAAAGCACAAGGTATGACAGCCAAAGAATTTATTCAAAAGTTTGGAGAAGTTAAAGCCGGTTTAGAGCCTCTATCGTCAATTCGTTTGCATACAAAAACTGGTGGTATCATAGAATCAAACGGAAATTATCAGTTTTTGATTATTATGGTTGGGTTATCGATTTTAATTCTTACCCTGTCCATTGTCAATTATGTAAATTCTGCTACTGCAAATGCTGTAAAAAGAGCGAAAGAAGTTGGGGTTAGAAAAATTATCGGAGCTTCAAAATCAGCAATAATTCAGCAATTTATATTTGAAACCGCTATCATTTCGTTGGTTTCTATTTTAATATCGCTTGTTATTGTAGAGCTTACTATTCCGTATTACAATGCTTTTTTAGAAAAAAATCTCGTTTTACAAAGCAGTCAGTTCTATTTACAGCTTGTTGCCATATTTTTTGTTACTGTTTTATTAGCAGGAATATTTCCGGCAATTTATATTGCGAATTTTGAGCCTTTAAAAGTGTTAAAAGGAAATTTTGGAAGAAGCAAAAGCGGTGTCTGGCTTCGAAACGGAATGCTGATTTTTCAATTTGCCGTGGCGGCTTTCTTTATTGTAGGATCGTATATTGTTTACGAACAAATAGATCTTATGAATTCTAAAGATTTAGGTTTTAACGGAAAACAGATTTTAAATATTTCATACCGAAATATCTACGGTGAAAAAATAACGAATGAAGATCGATTTCAACGTTACAACATCATAAAAAATCAATTAAAACATATAAGAGGGATACAAGAAGTTTCGGCCGGTGGTTTTGTTTTTGGACAAGGTGCCAAATCGGTAATATCGTATCATCATAAGGATATCAATATTGATGGAAATAATATGCCAATCGACTTTGGATTGCTGGAAATGCTGAAAATAAAATTAGTCGATGGACGTTATCTCAATCCGAAATTTGCACAGGATACAGTTAGTTCGATGCTTATTAATGAAACGGCTTTGAGGTTATTAAATGAAAAAAATCCGATAGGAAAAAAAATAAACTGGGACGGAAAAGAAGCTATTATTGTGGGAATTGTAAAAGATTTTAGTGTTGGAAATCCAGGTGAAACTATACCGCCAATGACTTTTTTCCATTTTAAATCTGTGCCTTGGTTTACATCGCTTTTGAATAATATTTACATCAAAGCTGATCCAAAAACGATGCAGCAAACGCTAGCCGACATTGAAAATCTCTGGGAAAAAAGGTAGATTCTGATTACCCGTTTGTATACGATTTTGTCGATAAAGGATATAAGAAATCTTACAGCAGTTATGTCAACCAGAAAAATCTTTTTTCGTTGTTGAATATCATTGTGATTTTAATAGCGCTTTTTGGATTATTTGCTCTGGCTTCTTATTCTATCGAAAGACGAATGAAAGAAATCGCTATTCGCAAAACACTTGGCGCCGAAACTACTATTTTGCTTAAGGAACTTTGCAAACAATATGTCGTTTTTAGCATAATTGGTTTCCTAATCGCTTTATTTCCTGTCTATTATTTACTTAATAAATGGCTGGAGAATTTCGCTTACAGAATCGATATTTCTGTTTATCCTTTTTTAACGGGATTTATAGCATTGCTTTCCTTAACATTATTGGTTGTACTTACAAGAGCATATCAGGCAACAAAAGTCGATGTTTTACAATATCTCAAATACGAATAAACAAAAGAATTCTTTTTTTATTCTTAACCCCTACAACTAAACCATGATACAGAACTGGATCAACATATTTATATATCACATCAAAAATAATAAGCTTTTTACAGCTTTGAATATTTTAGGTTTGAGCATTGGAATTGCCGCATTAATTTTTGCGATTTTGTATTGGAACGACGAACATTCTTACGATCAATGGAATCCCGAAAAAGACAAAATCTATTCCGTAATGAGTAATCTTGGCGGAGGTAATATCTGGGCTGTATCGTCTGCAATTCCTGCTCCTATTTTAAAGTCGACCACGTCTTACTTAGATGAATATTGCTATTTTAGAACCAATTACTCTAAACAAACAATACAATATCACGGAAAAATAGAGCTAGTTGATAAGATTTTAACCGCACAAAGCAGTTTCTTTTCTTTTTTCCCTTTTGAATTTATTCGCGGTAATGCAAAAAGTGCTATTCACGATCGTAACAGCATTGCTCTTTCTGAAGAAACCGCTTCCCGTTTGTTTAAAGATGAAAATCCGATGGGGAAACAAGTCAGATATGCTGAACAAATTTTCGTGGTTCGTGGAGTATATCGATTAAACGAAAAATCTTCGGTAATGCCGTCTGCAGTTACAACGATAATAGAAGAGGATTTAGAGAAAAACAGAGAAAGCTGGGGGTTGAATTACGGATTAATGCTTAAGCTAAAAAACGCAAGAGATACAACCGCTGTCATTAAAAAACTGGATCAAATCTTTCTTGACGAAAACTATAAAAAGCAGGCAAAGGCAGAAGGTTTAGATCTTGAGACGTTCATAAAAAGATACGGCGAACCTATTAAAGCACAGTTGTTACCGCTTACCAGTGCAAGACTATATAATGGAAACACAGCGTTTGCGGAAGGAAATGCTAATGTGACTTTTTTGCGAATATTGATAGGTTTGTCCATACTTATTTTGTTATTATCGATTGCAAATTATATTAATCTCGCCACTGCAAATGCTGTAAAAAGAGCGAAAGAAGTTGGGGTAAGAAAAATTGTTGGTGCCTCAAAATTGCAAATTATTATGCAATTTGTATTTGAAACGATATTAATTACGCTGTTTTCAGTATTGCTGGCATTGGTAATTGTAGAACTTTCATTGCCTTTTTACAACGCTTTATTAAACAAAAATCTCATTCTTTTAGGAAATCAATTCTATCTTCAATTAATATTAGTTTTCATTCTTGTTGTTTTTGTTTCCGGTGTTATTCCTGCCATCTATATCTCAAATTTTGAAGTGCTGAAAGTTTTAAAAGGAAACTTTTCGAGAAGCAAAAGCGGGATTTGGCTTCGTAATGGAATGCTGGTATTACAATTTGCTATTGCTACATTTTTTATCATTGGTTCTTTTATCGTGTACCAACAGGTAAATTTTATGGCCGAAAAAGATTTGGGCTTTAAAGGTGCTCAGGTTATAGACATTTCATTTAAATCTAAAAAAGGAAAAGGACAGTTTGAAAGATATAAAGCAATTCAACAGGAACTTCAAAAAATTACCGGTGTAGAAGCTGTTTCTGCAGCATCATTTTCTATTGGAGGCATCGAAAATTCATGGGCTGGCTTACATTACAAAACACAGCCGGAAGTTATAACACAGCAAATGGGTGTTGATTTTGGAATGCTGAAGCTTCTGGGTATTCAAGTGATAAAAGGCCGTGATTTAACAGAACAAATTGCCTCAGACACTATTTCAAATGTTTTATTAAATGAAACTGCAGCAAAAACATTACTGGAAAAAGACCCATTGAATAAGGTAGTAAATTGGCAAGATGGCAATTATAAAGTAGTTGGAATTGTAAAAGACTTTAATTTTTTTGGTCTTGAGAACAAAATTGGTCCAATGATTTTCTATCACATTAAAACACAATCATGGAGCCAAAGTGAAATGCATACAATTTCAGTCAAAATTTCTCCAAATGAAATGTCTCAAACCATTGATAATATTGGAAAGTTTTGGAAAACAAAAGTTGATGCCGAATATCCGTTTGAATATGCTTTTGTAAATAAAAACTTTGCCAGATCGTATAAAAAATATGAAAACCAAAGAGATTTATTTGCTTTGTTAAACATTGTAGTAATATTAATCGCCGTTTTCGGATTGTTTGCTTTGGCTTCTTTTTCGATGGAAAGGAGATTACGAGAAATCGCGATTAGAAAAACGCTTGGCGCAGAAACCAATATTTTGCTGAAAGATTTGTCAAAACAATACGTGCTTTTCTGTTTGATTGGTTTTTTAATCGGAATAATTCCGGCGTATCTTTTATTACAAAAATGGCTTGAGAATTTCGCCTTTAGAATCGATATCCCGCTGCTGCCTTTTTTTGTTGCGCTTGTTTGTTTGATGTTTTTGACCTTGACGATTGTTTTGGCAAAAGCCTATCAGGTAACTAAAATTGATGTTTTGAGATACCTGAAATACGAATAAACAAAAAGAATTCTTGTTTTTATTCTTAACCCTACAACTAAACCATGATACAAAACTGGATAAACATATTTATATACCACATAAAAAATAATAAGCTTTTTACGGCCTTGAATATTTTAGGCCTGAGTATTGGAATTGCGGCATTAATTTTTGCGATTTTGTATTGGAATGATGAACATTCTTATGATAAATGGAATACTGCAAATGATAAAACTTATATCGTGATGAATGATTTGGGAGAAGGTAATATTATGGCTGCAAACTCGGCTATTACCGCTCCTATTATAAAATCAACTACGCCTTATTTAGAAAATTATTGTTATTTCAACACCTATTACACAAAAGAAACAGTACAATATAATGGCAAAATAGAATTAGTCGATAAAATGTTTTCGGCACAAAATAGTTTCTTTTCTTTTTTTCCATTTGAGTTCAAATATGGTAATCCAAAAAATGCGTTGAACGATCCTCAAAGCATTGTTTTTTCTGAAGAAACTGCCTTTCGGTTATTTAAGAATGAAAACCCTGTTGGCAAACAAGTAAAATATGCTGACAAATTATTTGTTGTTCGCGGTGTTTATCGAATACCCGGAAAATCTGTTGTTATGCCGAATGCAGTCACGAACATTATCGAAGAAGACTTGGAACATCTTAAAGACCATTGGGGTTTTAATTTTGGTTTAATCTTAAAACTAAAAAAGAAAACCGATGCAGGACTTGTCATTAAAAGTATGGAACAATTGTTTATCGAAAAAAACTACAAAAGACAGGCAAGAAAAGAAGGCATGACGCTTGAAGCGTTTATAAAAAAGTTCGGTGAACCCTTCAAAGTTAAATTACTCCCATCTGAAAACTCAAGACTTTACAAAGGGAATTATCCGTTTCCGGAAGGAACAGGAAACCTTCAGTTTTTACAAATATTAATGGCGCTGTCTATTTTAATTTTAATATTATCGATTGTAAACTATATCAACTTAGCCACGGCGAATGCCATAAAACGCGCAAAAGAAGTAGGTGTTAGAAAAATTATTGGCGCTACAAAATTGCAAATTGTCTTTCAGTTTGTATTTGAAACCGCATTGATCACCTTATTTGCCATATTATTGGCACTTGTAATCGTTGAAATTTCTTTGCCTTTTTACAATCAATTTTTAAACAAAGAATTAATTCTGGCCGGATCACAATTTTGCCTGCAGCTGGCTTTAATTTTTACAATTGTACTGTTTGTTTGCGGAGTTTTCCCGGCAATTTACGTTTCAAATTTTGGAGTTTTGAACGTTTTAAAAGGAAATTATACGCGCAGTAAAAGCGGAATTTGGTTTAGAAACAGTATGCTCGTTATACAATTTTCTATTGCCGCTTTTTTTATTACCGGTTCTGTAATAGTTTACCAACAGGTCAATTTTATGGTAGAAAAAGACTTAGGTTTTAAAGGATCTCAAATCATGAATATTGCTTTTAGAGAACAAAAAGGCAAAGGTAAATTTGAGCAATACAAAAGCATCCAACAGGAAATTCAAAAAATTAACGGTGTCGAAGCTGTTTCTGCCGGAGCATTTTCTATTGGAGAAAATGAAATTTCAAGAGGTGGTTTATATAATAACAATAAAGTTACTATAGTTCAGCAAATCGGATTTGATTTTGGAATGCTTGAAATGTTGGGAATAAAAGTTATAAAGGGAAGATCGCTAACAGAAAAACTTGCCTCAGATACTGTTTCTAACATTTTGCTGAATGAAGTGGCGGCCAAAGCTTTGCAGGAAAAAGATCCACTGAATAAAGTAATCGAATGGAATGGTCAAAAATACACCGTTGTGGGAATCGTTAAAAACTTTCATTATTCTGGTTTAGACAATGAAATTAATCCTATGATTTTATTTCATATAAATACTCAGAAATGGACACAAGGCAATATAGAATACATTTCTGTAAAGCTTTCACCAAAAGACATTTCCAAAACTATTGCTTCCCTAAAGACTTTTTGGTCTAAAAAAGTGGATGCTGAATATCCCTTCGAATATAATTTTGTAGATAAAAATTTCGCCAAAACCTACAAAAAGTATGAAGACCAAAGAAATTTATTTGCCCTTTTAAATGTTGTAGTAATCTTAATTGCCATTTTCGGATTGTTTGCTCTCGCGTCATTTTCGATGGAAAGAAGATTGAAAGAAATCGCTATTAGAAAAACCCTTGGCGCTGAGACCAATATTTTACTGAAAGAACTTTCTAAACAATATGTGATTTTCTGTTTGATTGGATTTTTAATCGGAATTATTCCAGCTTAATTTTATTAAAAAACTGGCTCGAAGATTTTGCCTTTCGCATCGACATTCCAATTTTACCATTTATTCTTGCCTTTGTGTCTTTACTATTTCTGACGCTTGCCGTTGTTTTGGCAAAAGCATACCAAGTAACAAAAGTTGATATCCTGAAATATTTAAAATACGAATAAATGATACTAAACTATATCAATATATTTATTTACCGATTAAAGCACAACAAACTTTTCTCATTCTTAAACATGTTAGGATTGTCAATTGGTATATCCGGATTAATTTTCGCGTTGCTTTATTGGAACGACGAACAAAATTACAACGACTGGAATCCTGAAAAAGACAATGTTTATCAGGTTTTGATTCAACTAAGCGATATGCCGGCATGGTCAGATTGTGCCTTATTCCTGAAACCTGCGTTGGATGAAGATCCAAATATCGAAACTATAATGTATGCGGACAGTTGGTATCAAAAGGATAAAATTATTTATAACGGAAAGAAGCAATTTGTAGATAAAATTATCAATGTTGAACAAAATTTCTTTTCTTTTTTTCCTTTCAAATTTATTCAGGGAAATGCGATTTCAGCCATAAAAGATGATTCTAGTATTGCCGTTTCTGACGATACTGCCAAGAGAATTTTTGGCAATGAAAATCCTATCGGAAAACAAATAAAATGTTTTGACAAGCTGTTTTTTGTACGGGCCGTGTATCATATTCCCGGAAATTCATCAATTGCTCCAAATGTAATTATCAATAAAATGAAGGCGCTGACAACTTCTGGAATGACAAATCCCTTTGTTTTGAAGTTACTTTTAAAAGTAAAAGATCCGTCTAAAATTGAAAACACCAGAAAGAAACTTGAAAGAATATACAACTACGATTTCATTAAGCGACTTGCCAAAGAAGCAGGTTTTACAGCTGAAGATATGGCTAAAAAAGTAGGTTATTTTAGGGTTGTTCTTGAACCTTTATCAAAAGCCAGATTACATTCGGTAGCAGATGGTTATCCTGAAACGAGAGGAAATTATCAGTTTTTAATGATTATGATGGGCTTATCTGTTTTGATTCTCATTTTATCAATCGTTAATTATATCAATCTGGCAACTGCAAATGCCGTAAAGCGGGCTAAAGAAGTTGGAATACGTAAAATTTGCGGTGCATCGAAAGGGAATATTATCATCCAATTTCTTTTTGAAACCGTTTTAACAACCAGCTTTTCTATTTTACTGGCATTAGTAATTGTAGAACTTACTTTGCCGTATTACAACAACTTTTTAAATAAAAACATTACACTTTTGGCTAGTCAGTTTTATATACAATTGGTTTTGATTTTTATCATTACGGTTATAACTGCGGGATTATTTCCGGCAATTTATGTTGCGAATTTTCAAACCTTTAAAGTTTTGAAAGGAAATTTCGAAAGAAGCAAAAACGGTATCTGGCTTCGCAACGGAATGCTTATTTTTCAGTTTGCAGTTGCAGCATTTTTTATAATTGGCTCTAATATTGTCTATCAGCAAATTCAATATTTACAGAATAAAGATCTCGGTTTTAAAGGCGATCAGGTCCTTACAGTTCCGCTAAATATTCCTTTGGCAGAATATACATCCGAAAATGCAGAACAAACCATTTATGCTAAATACAATACTCTAAAACAAGAATTGGGCAAAATTAAAGGTGTTGAACAAATTTCAACAGGTCTTATGTGTTTTGATGGATCTGATAACTCAATTTCACCTGTTCTTTATAACAATGAACTTTTTAAAGAAAGAGGTATCGCTTTAGACTATGGTTTACTTGAAATGCTGAATGTTAAAATGAAAGAAGGCAGAAATTTCGATAGAAAATTAGCTTCGGATACAGTTAATTCGGTTATAATAAATGAAAGTGCTTTAAATTTAATGAAGCTTAAAAATCCTATTGGAAAAGAACTTCTGATACGCGATCAGAAATTAAAAATCATTGGTATTGTTAAAGATTTTAATTTACTGAGCCCGGAATTAAAAGTGCCGCCAATTGTTTTCTATCACATTAAAACCTTTAATATGGCGCACAACATCAACAGGGTTTACATAAAAATAAAATCTGACAATCTGGAAACTACGATTAAAAGTATTGAAAAATTATGGGCACAAGTGGATACCGAATATCCTTTTCGATATGATTTTGTTGACAAAGAATATGCGAGGACTTACGAATCTTATATCAAGCAAAAGAACTTGTTTTCGTTGCTGAATATCGTCGTAATTTTAATTGCATTATTTGGTTTATTCGCTTTGGCTTCTTATTCGATACAAAGACGAATGAAAGAAATCGCCATCAGAAAAGTGCTTGGCGCAGAAACAAATGTGCTGTTGAAAGAATTATCAAAACAATATGTTTTCTATTGCATCATTGGTTTTTTAATCGCATTGTTTCCTGTTTATTTTTTATTGAATAAATGGCTGGAGAATTTTGCTTTCAGAATTGATATCAGCATAATTCCTTTTGTTTTAGGATTCGTTATTTTATTATTTCTAACTTTAATCATTGTGCTTTCAAGAGCTTATGCGGCAACAAAAACTGATATCTTAAAATATTTAAAATACGAATAAAAATCATCTTACTATTTATAATCTTAATTCATTAAAAACAGAAAACTCCATTATTGCTAATGGAGTTTTTTATGTCTTCTAAATTCGAAACAAAAAACAAAATTTATTCTTTTGGCGCGAGAGTATCACCTACACTTAAAGTATACGACAGCTTTGGATAAACGAAGTCTGTAACTGTATTTTCTTCTCCCCTTAATTTAAAAAATGCTGCTTTTTGATCGTCATTGGCTAATTCTAATATTTCTCCGGAAGCAAAGCGAGGCGAACCATCATTAAAATTTATAAACGTTTTCGATTTTCTAAAAGTAATACCAAGCCATTTATTATCTGATTCTGACTTTTTTAAACTTGGCATTGATTCTAATATAATTTTATGCAGAAACTTTGTATTCGCAGACAATGAAAACAAAACAATTGAATTATGGGTTAATGTAATATCAAATTCCTGGTTTGTTGTTTTGTCTTTGAGTTTGAGTTTTCTTAAGTTTTTCTCTGTCAACTTATCCGGATTTTCATAGCAGGTAAAAAGTCCGATATAAGAATCTGCTTCTAAATCCATACATTGATCAGAATGGTATTTCATGGTTGCGTAATTGCAATCATAGACTTCTATTAAGGCATTATTAAAATCCAGCCATGGCAATTGATGCGTTCCATCACTTTTAATTGTCTCGTTTACAGATTCGACAATTTTATGATGAATGGCAGAAAAATTATGCGCCGGTATATTGTATAATGTAGTCGTTCTTACTATCGGAATACCTTTTTGAGATATAGCGACCAAATGATTTCCGATTCTGCCTTTTGCTACATCTTCAAAAGAAACAGAATTCGATAATTCACCAAATAAATTCTTTTCTAAAGGAAGTGTAATTTTATAAAAACCTGAGTTTTCCATTATTGATTTTTAATACTGGTTTAGTTTAAAATATTGGTTTTTCGTAATCACCGGAATTCATACTAAAATGAATTTTTCCGTATTCCACTTTCTTCTCATACATATTTTCTTCGTAGTAAGAATTTCGCAAATCAATCATCGTTTCTGAGGTCATCTCCTGTAATTTAATTAATTCGTCATTTTCTTTAATATAAGTCTGACCGTTCATGTGCACAGCTTCGAGATTAGAGCAACGCGCCACATATCCCATTCTCACCGGGATTTTATCTACGTTTAATACCGAAGGTCTAATTTCATGCGTATACAATCTATTGGTAGAAAGCGGTATTAAAAATGCTGAATTTGGATACAATGTCACACTGAATTCTTTTTCTAAAGTCGCATCAGTAACTGTACTTTTTAATTTGAAATGTAGTTTTGTCAACCCGCTTGTTTCTTTGTAACACCAATCGTATTTGTCTTTTTTTGATGGCTTTAGATGATCAAAATTAGTATCATCATAAAAAGTACAAAACACGATAATGCCTTCTTTCGGCATGTCTTTCGTTTTATCAGAATGTGCTTTTATTTTCGATTTTACTTCTTTTGCATTGTCAGCCGTTTTCAGTTTGTTTTCATAAATCTGCACCAATACATGATTTACTTTGGTTTCATCTTCAAAACTATATTTTGCCGCATCGTTTAATGTATTTATTATAATATGATCGGTTTCACGAAAATTATCTGTTGGTCCTGTAAAATTGCTTGAACATCTTAAAAGACGATAGTGAAGTATTTCATTTTCGCCTCCGTTTTCTTCTTTTGAAACTTCCGTTAAATAAATCCCTTTTCTTAAAGCAAGAGAATCTTTATTGGATTCTGTTAAATGCTGAAAAATATGTTCTGATTTAATTTTTTCAAAATAATCCTTATCAAACATATCTCTAAAATAAACACCCGCATTGCTAATCAAAATTGGCACTTTTCCCAAATCTGTAATATGGAAGTTTTCTTTACCGTTTTCATAATTCACAGAGAGTTCCTTAATAATGCACAGCGTATTGCTATCATTTTTAAGTTGATCTAAATCCCCGCAGACATAAATTTTCTTATTGTCTAAAGGAGCCTGGATTTCAGATAAACTTTTGACTACAGTTCCACAAAAATTTTCGATTGTATACTGAAGTTCTGGCGTTTGTTGCTGATTATTTTGTAAAACAACAAGAATATTTTTATCTCTGGCAATTCTGTTTTCAATATCTGATGTTATCATTTTATATTTTAATTTTGATAAAATTTAATTGATTTTTGCTTTATTTATATCGTGTCTTCCTTTGTTAATCGATCCAGTTCTTTCAGCAATGTCGGAATCCTGAATTCGCCCGCCATACTTGCTACTTTTTGTACCGCATCGTCTAGTTCAATTCCTATTGCCGTAATAAATAATGGTTTCTGGCTATCGCCTCTTAATATGCCAATTTTATCTTTTTCGATCGAAGCAAAATTCGTTTTTGCAACACCAATAATCGGAATTTCTTTGTTTAGTTTTTCATACAAATGACCGCCCAAACCGTATTTCTTTTCATCATCTAAATAAACAAAACTGTCCACAATAATAACATCAACAGTTTTTAAATCAATTTGATTTAATAAACTCATAATACACGGCAATTCTCTTCTGTAAAATTCTCCGGGAATATATTCTTCTACATTATCTATTATTTCTGTGTGAATTTTAAAGTTTTCACTTTCATTCCATTCTTCAAATTCCAGACAAACCGTTTTTGCTTTTCCGTTAAAATAATAAGTATCAAAGGCTAATATCATAAGTTACAAGAAGCGAATTAGTAATAAATTGAATTTCATTTTAGCGAATATAAAACTTATTTCTGCTACAAACACGAACTTACTAAAGCTGATTTCAGGAATTATCATAAAATCAAAAAACTCCATTATTCCTAATGGAGTTTTTTGATTTGTTTATCTAAATCGAAGAAAATAAATCAAACGTCTTACTCAAACAATTCTTCAGTTTTACTTAAAAATTCTTCTGTTGCTTCTTCAATATTGATATTCATTCTTTCGGCTAAAACGGTAAGCCACCAAATAGATTCTCCTAATTTATGTTTCAGTTCTTCTTTTGTATTTCCTTTTGGCCATCTTCCTTGTTGCGACATTACATTTCTTGCTACCAAACCCGCATCGGTTAAAAAAGCTAATGCATCTTCTTCAATTGTCCATTCACTTCCGTGATGCGTAAGTTCCAGTTCTCGATATTTTGCTCTTATTTTTAAAGAACGTTCTTTTAATTGTTCAAAATTTATTGATGCCATAATTTAATTTTTATTAAATAATTCCTGAAACGCAACCGGACTTACATTTGTTTTTTTCTTGAATAATTTATTGAACGATTGTGGATGTTCAAAACCTAATTTATATGCAATTTCAGAAATAGACAAAGTTCCTTTTGCAATGTATTCTTTTGCTTTTTCGATCAGTTTATCATGAATAAACTGCTGTGTATTTTGTCCAGAAACACTTCGTAATAAATCGCTCAAATATCTTGATGACAATTGCAATTCATCTGCCACAAATTGTACCGTTGGCAAACCATTTTCAAGCGGTTTTTCGGTATTAAAATAATCTTCGAGCAGGTTTTCTAGTTTAGAAAGCACGTCATTATTAACCGCTTTTCGGGTAATAAACTGTCTGTTGTAAAACCGATTGCTATAATTAAGCAACAATTCTAATTGCGAGATAATTACATCCTGACTAAAATTGTCAATTCGCTGATCGAGTTCGTCCTGAATATTAGCAAAAACCGCCAGAATTGTTTCCTTTTCTTTCTCTGATAAATACAAAGCTTCGGCGGCGGAATACGAGAAAAAACCATACTTTTTAATATTTTCATTTAAAGTATAAGGCCGAATAAAATCAGGATGAATATTAAGCGACATTCCGCTATAATCAGCTTCTTCTTCCTGCATCTTTAAAATTTGTCCTGGTGCCACAAACGACATTCCGCCTTCTTCAAAATCATAAAAACCATGTCCGTATCGCAATTTTCCGGAGAAATTTGTCTTGAAAGATATCTTGTAAAAATCTAAAATGATTCCCTGTTCAAAATCTTTTGGCTCAAAAATCGCTTTGCCATAATCCAAAACACTAATCAGCGGATGCATTGGTTTTGGCTGTCCCATCGCTTTATGCAGTTCTGATATCGACTGGAATATTTTAGGCTGATTTTTCATTTTTAGAAATACTTGTGTACAAATTTACAAAATGTTCTACTGGCGCAATATTCCAGCTTACAGAACTTTGATCGATCATATCGTGTACAACCGAATCACTCAATTCTGTCATTAATTTATGCATTGCATTTGTGCCGTCTTCGGTGCTGTCCCAAACGAGCATATCATAAACAACACCTTTTTTTAATTCGAAAATAGTTCTGGAACAAAATCCATTTTGAAGTTTTAAAAATGCATCAATTTCTGCATTGGCCTCAATAAATTGTTGTGTTGTAAAACCATTTAGTTTAAAAGTAGTCAATTCTATCGCTTTATTTTTCATCTGATTTCGAAATTAAAAAGTAAACATTGTTTTGATATTTTGCACCTGAGTTTCGGCACCCAATTTCAAACGTTCATCGTATAAAGCGTTTGCGTCATTTCCGGCAACATATCGCAATTGAGTTTTATTATCGGTCGCTGCTTCGTAAATAATTTGGGCAACATCTTCGGCTTTTGTATAATTGCTAATTTGCTCTTCACTATAGCCTTTACTTACTTCAGTGGTTAGCTTTTCATACGCTTCGTGTTGCCCACCATCCATAGATCTTGTCGTAAAATCGGTTTGCATTCCGCCCGGTGCGACTACTTTTACCTGAATTCCAAATTGAACTAATTCAGAAGCTAAACTTTCAGAGAAGCCATCAACCGCAAACTTTGTAGCACTGTAAATGGAGCAAGTCGGAAAACCCATTAATCCAAAAGTCGACGTTATATTAATAAAAGTTCCGCTTTTCTTTTCACGAAAGTGAGATACAAAAGCCTTAGAAACTTTAATAACGCCTAATAAATTGGTCTCGATTTGACGTTCGATTTGTTCTTCATTCAAAGATTCTAAAGCACCAATTAAACCATAACCCGCATTGTTCAGCACAACATCGACCGAATATTTCTCTGTAACATTTTTGATAGTAGATTTTATTTGTTCCGAATTTGAAACATCAAGCGGAAGTAGAATTACGTTTTTTAATTGATTTAATTCCGTTTCCTTTTCGGGATTACGCATTGTAGCAATTACATGCCAGCCTTTGCTTTGAAATAATTTTGCTGTTGATTTACCTAATCCTGATGAAGCTCCTGTAATAAAAATTGTCTTTTGCATTTTTAATTTGTTTTAAAATTATAATGCAAAGATCAGCCGAAGTATAAAGTAGGAATTAGCCATTTTGGAGTTTGAATTAGCCAAAATGACGAGCATAAAAAAACTCCATTATTGCTAATGGAGTTTTTTTATTACTTTATTAGAATAGAGTGAATGAGACAACAATTAAATTTCTTTACTTTTAATTTATGTAGCACAGATGGAAAACAATTATTCCCTGTTGGGTTGGAATTCGTATATTCGGCCATTATTTTGAAAAAAGAAAATGATTGCAAAATTGGATGAAAAAAAATCCTATCCATGGATTGTTGTGGGCTTGTTGTGGTTTGTAGCTTTGTTGAATTATTTAGACCGACAAATGCTTTCTACTATGAAATCAGCGATGATGAATGACATTCCTGAACTGGCGAAAGCTGAAAATTTCGGTCTCTTAATGGCTATTTTCCTTTGGATCTATGCTCTAATGAGCCCTGTTTCCGGAATTATAGCCGATCGATTTAACCGAAAAAGAATAATCATAGGAAGTCTTTTTATTTGGTCTGGGGTTACAATGGCGATGGGGTATGCCACAACTTTCAATCAGATTTATATTTTACGCGGAATTATGGGTTTTAGTGAAGCTTTTTATATTCCGGCTGCATTATCCTTAATTGCAGATTACCATCAGGAAAAAACTCGCTCTTTTGCTATTGCAATTCATACCACGGGGATTTATTTAGGACAGGCGCTGGGTGGTTTTGGAGCTACTGTTTCTAAGCATTTTTCCTGGCATTTCAGTTTTCACTCCGTAGGTTTACTAGGTGTACTTTACAGTTTAGTACTGCTGTTTTTTCTACAGGAAAAGAAAACTTACTTTTTTGATCCTACAAAAAAGTCATCTGTCAGTTATGAATTCAGACAAATGTTCAAAGGGTTGGGAATATTATTCGGTAATATCTCCTTTTGGGTTTTACTCTTTTATTTCTCTGCACCTAGTTTACCGGGTTGGGCAGCCAAAAACTGGTTACCCACCTTATTTACTGAAACTTTACATTTAGACATGTCTATAGCGGGACCAATTGCAACCGTAACGATTTCGATGTCTTCCTTTTTTGGCGTTTTAATAGGTGGTGCCATTTCAGATAAATGGGTGATGAAACATCTCAAAGGAAGAATTTACACCAGCGCTATTGGATTGTTTCTTACCATTCCGGCATTGTTTTTATTTGGCTACTGCTGTGACATAGAAGCTATTATTTTTGGTGCGATCCTTTTTGGAATTGGATTTGGAATATACGACACCAACAATATGCCTATTCTTTGTCAGTTTGTTGCGCCTCGTTACAGGGCTACCGGATACGGAATTATGAATTTTGTTGGTATTTCGGCCGGGGCTGTTATCACCGAATTTTTAGGAAAAGCTGCTGATAATGGAGGAATGAGGCACGTTTTTGTACTTCTATTATTTGTAGTTGTTACTGCCATCGTTTTACAACTAGCTAGCCTAAATCCAAAAACTATAGATATGACCGAGGAAAATGAGTTTTAAGGGTTGGTGTTATTTGTTATTTTATATTAGGAATGGTTTTACTTCACATCAAATTTTGTAATGTAATCGTAATCTAAAATTCCTTTTCGTAAAGTCAAAACTATTTCATTATCATCTTTAATAGCATTATACAATTCCTTTTTTACATCTAAACGTTCATTACTATCGTATTGAGTTTTGATGAAAAGAAAATAGCTGTAGCCGCCTTTAGTCTTTTTTGTTTCTGTTTTGTAATTGATAATAATGGTTTCTTTCCTTTCGGTTTCATTAGAAATATGTGTATTAATCAGTATCCCAAGATTGGGAATAAATAAAAAAAAGCAAATGCAAATAGCTAATACATTATAAAATCGAAAATCATTATTAAAATTAAAATACCTGCTTAGAATTACTGTAAACAAAACAGTGAAAATCAAACTCAAAAAAACAAGTTTCCAAAACAAATTATAACCTCCAATTGTATCTTCAAAATCCTTGAAAGATAAAAAAACCGGAATCAAACCAATTAAAAAAATACACTGAAAATTTTTATTGAGTTCTCGTTTAGGCTGATGATTTTTGTTTATAATTTTTAAAATTAGATCACACAAATTATAAGCCAATACAATGAACGAAGGAATAGACATAAACAAATATCCAAACTCATTAATTGTAAAGGAAAGAACAATACTGCATAAAACAATTATGATAATATTAAGTTTCATTGTCTCTTATTTAAGATGAAATTATTGTGTTACTTTCATTCGGTCAGCATAATTCATAATAGTTGAAAACCTTCTAATGACAGATACAATATCTTCTTTTTGCTGATCAACTTCGCTCAATCTTATTTTATTTGTTTTTGAACTTTCTTTTCTGTAAACAATTAAAAAAAAGGATGTCTTATTTTTTTGCTTTTCTGAATTATATTCAACGTGTCTAATATCAGCCCATTTAATCAATTCAAGACAAGAAAACGGAAGAATTGTTTTTCTAATCCAAAATCCTTGTTTATTGATTTTAAACTTTGGTTTATCATCTAAAAGCCATAACCATGACAAAACATACAATATAAAAATCACCAAAAAAGCAATTGTAGCAATTCCATTTGGATTATTTTTTTCCCAGTGAAAAAGCTCGTTTGGAAGTTTATAAATCATTAAAATAACAAAACCAGTAAACATAACAACTATAAAAGTCTTAACAGACATACTTGTTTTTACTTCTATTTCTTCTAAAATTGCAGAATTTTTAAATGTTTCCAAATTAGTTTATGGCTTTAATTTTTAGAATGAGATCACACAAATTACAGGTCAATATAATGACTTATTTAAGTTGAATATTGCTTTTAGGTATCACAACTAATAGAATCCCAATCCTGATCCATATAATTTATAAGCCAATTTAAGGCATATTGTCTTTCATAAACAATTCCCGGATTTATCCTTTCGATTTCTCTGCCATTAATTCTTTCGTCAACACAAGCCCAATTGTATCTGTAATACAAATCATCGGCATCTAAAATTTCACTTTTAGATCTTGTCGAAACGATGGCATCTATAAAATCATTTGGGTCTTTGTCCGGACCTACGGGATAATCCTCGGGGCTTATATTTTCGAGATTGCAAAACACATCCGGAAAATCCAGGTTCTCCACCTTTTTCAAAGCCCACATTAAAGTCCAGATTCCTTCACATTTCCAGCTTTCCTGTGCTTTTTTGTCATCTGTTGGATCTGCCAGAAACTCTTTTTCGTTTTCTGTAACAAAATCCCAAAGATTATAACTCTCCAAATATTCAATTGCTACGTCTGGATCAATACTATTAAAAGCCACTAAATTTGTCATGGCCAAAACGCTTACTCTTTGTGCAATTTCTTTTGGTGTTCTTATAGTCGTTTCGGCTTCAGATTCTATACAAGGCAGATTTTTGTTGATTTTTATGCCTTTTGCTTCCAGAATTTTTTCGCTGTTTTCTTTTCTGTTTTTTTGATCTTCTTCCAGTTCATTTTGGTCTCCATCAAAATAAACCGAATTGATTTTAACATCTAATTCATCAATTTCACAATTGCCTTCACCGTCAATGATCAGATTTAAATTCTTGTCTAAAAAATGCTGCCCGTTAGATTTACTGATAGCCGTATCAGGCTGAACAAATAAAACCGCATCAAGTTCGTTTGCTATATTTTCGATTGCTGTTTTTAACTCTTTTACTTCACCTTTTTCCTGAATAATCGAAAATTCGCAATTCAGGGTTTGTATTTTATGAAGAAACAAATCTTTTACTTTTTCATTTACTGTTGGCAATGAATCTACATAGCCATAAAGTCCCTTTAAATTTGCTGTTAAAGCAGAATCATCGATTTCTGGAATTTGATAAGAAGGTTTAAGTCTTTCGCGATAAGAAATTTTTATTTTTTTTGAAGAACCCAGAATTCCTCCTTTTATTTCAAGATTGATAATATCAAATCCATCCTGAGTACTAATAACAGCATTACCTTTTGGAAAGCTGGACAGGATTAATTCTTTAATAGTATCAAATCCAACATTATGAGAATAAATGGTACAAATCATTTTACGGCTTTTAAATATTATTTATATGCTAAAATAAGTTTTATTTTATAAAATCTGCAAGCATAATATTAACATCTAAAACGTTTTGTTCATTTTTAAATTAATTCTCTACTTTTACTTTAACACAAAATATAATCTTAACAGATACATGAAAAAAATAACGCTTTACACAATTCTAATTATTGTTTTTTGTAGTTGCCAAAACAAAAAAGAAGAAACCAATATTGCTGATGAAAATCTTACAAATATTAACGAAATTGTCGAAGCAATAATAATTCAGGACAGTTTGAATGTATTTTCGAAAAGTGAAGACTCAGTAATGTTTTGCAGTGAACTTAGAAAACTAAAAATACAAATACCTCCAAAGAAAAAAAATAATGATTTTATATTAATGCCTCTGTCTAATGGTATTTATACTACCTCGCTTATTCCTTTTAAAATAAAAGGATATACATTTTTTTCATCTAAAGATTCCCTGTATTTGTTAGAACAAAATTCAAACCCTGAAAAGCTGAAAATCGAAAAAAAATTAATTAACAAATTAAATAATACCACAATTGAGAAAATTAAAATAAGACGTGAAAATAAACAAAGATCAAGATTTTACGAGATGACAATTCCTATTTTTTCTGTAGATCGACAAAGCGCGTATGTAGAATTAGATTATCATTGTGGCGGTCTTTGCGGAGATGGGCAAGTTATATTTTTAAAAAAAATAAATGGAAAATGGAAAATAATAGTACAATGGCAAAGCTGGATTAGTTAGACATAAAAAAAATAAACCATATAAGTTATATAAGTTATATCAACTTATATAACTTATATGGTTTAAAAGAATTGCGTTTTGCGAGCAATAAATTTAATCAACTTTCAATTCAAGAACAGCATCCGAAATTCCATTTCCCGTCGAAGCTTTAATTTGTATCGTTTGCCTCTTCCCAATCGACTGAATAATCGCAATACATTTTCCATTAAAAAGTTTACACGAATTTGCTTTAAAAGAATCCAGATTCGCCTGATATCCGTTATCAACGCCAACTAATTTTGCTCCGCCCGTAACTTCAAAATTAATTAAATCATTAGCTGTTGGAAGTGAATTTCCAACGGCATCTGTGATAGAAACCGTAATGTAAACCAAATCATAACCATCATTTTTGATCACTTTTTTATCTGCTGATAAATCTATTTTAGCAGCATCTCCCGCAGTATGAATTTCTTTTTCTAAAACAACTTTCCCGTTTTTTCTTGAAATGGCTTTTATGGTTCCAGGTTCAAATTTTATACGCCATGAAATGTGTAAATCGTCGTTTTGTTTTGATTTTTTTCCGAGAGATTTTCCGTTAAGGAACAATTCAACTTCATCGGCATTATTATAATACGCCCAAACATCAACTTCTTGTCCCGCTTTCCAGTTCCAATGCGGAAAAATATGCAAAACAGGTTTTGTCGTCCATTCACTTTGGTACATATAATAAACATCTTTTGGGAAGCCCGCCAAATCTACAATTCCGAAATAAGAACTTCTTGCCGGATACGGATAAGGATCAGGTTCTCCGATATAATCAAAGCCCGTCCAGATAAAAGTTCCCGCCATGAAATCCTGTTTTTTTATGGTTTTCCAATTCTCTTCGTGCGTCGCGCCCCAATACGATTTTACCTGATCAAAAGCCGAAACTGTCCAATCTGCATTTCCGTCAAACGGAGCGCCATGTTTTGGAGGCCAGGCTTTAATTCCATCCGCTGGGAAATCATAATGCCCACGCGTTTCCAAAGCCGAAACACTTTCTGAAGCAATGATTTTCTGTCCTTTAAAACGCGTTGGAAAATCTTTGTAATCTTCATGTTTATAATTGAATCCCAAAAGATCTAAAGCGCCGGATTGATAAATAAAATTTTTCTCAATCACATTCTCCGTCAAGGCCGAAGTTACGGGACGTGTAATATCTAACGATTTTACAATTTTTGCCAATTCTTTCGTAATCGCAATTCCCGTACTATCAAATTGTTCGCGGATTTCGTTACCAATACTCCACATCATAACCGATGGATGATTGCGGTCTCTTTTAATAAAATCTTCTAAGTCTTTTTTATGCCACGCGTCCCAGTCTTTATGATAATCGTTGGTTACTTTTTTCTTTTTCCAAACATCAAAAGCTTCATCCTGAACAATAAAACCCATTTCATCACACAATTGCATCATTTCCAAAGAATGCGGATTATGTGACATTCTAATGGCATTTACACCCATTTCTTTCATTAAAACTAGTTTCCTTTTTAATGCATGAATGTTTTCAACCGCACCCAAAGCTCCGTTATCATGATGTAAACAAACGCCTAAAATTTTCGTTGGTTTTCCGTTTAATGAAAATCCTTTTTCGGCATCAAAATCAAAAAAACGAACTCCAAGCGGTGTTTCGTAATTATCAGCCAATTCCCCTTTTTCATAAATTTTAGTGCTAATTTTATACAGATATGGATTTTCTGTATTCCAGAGTTTTGGCTTTTTTAAAATTAAATCCTGAATCTTTTTTGAAGATGAATTTGCCGCAATTTTTCCTGTTGAGTGTACTTCGGCAACGTCATCATTATTTTTATCGAAAATGGTAGAAACCACTATAAATTCCTTTTCTCTATCCGAATCATTTTTAACCTCAACTTCTAAATGAACCAAAGCTTTTTCTTTATAAATTTCCGGCGTTGTTACAAAAGTTCCCCATTCGGCAACATGCAATTTTTCTGAGATAACCAAACGCACGTTTCTGTAAATTCCAGATCCTGTATACCACCTCGAATTAGGCTGAGCATCATTATCAACTTTTACAGCGATAATATTGGGCTGACCAAAATTTAAAAATTGAGACAAATCATAAGAAAATGAAATATAGCCGTTAGGACGAATTCCTAAAGAATGTCCGTTAATGAATACCTCGCTGTTTTTAAAAACACCATCAAATTCTACCGAAATAGTTTTGCTTTTAAAGCTTGCAGGAACGGTAAACGTTTTGCGATACCAGCCTTTCCCAGCAGGTAAAAATCCTTGCGCTTGTTTTGTTTTACTGTCTTTGTCAAAAGCGCCTTCAATACTCCAATCGTGTGGTAATTGCAAAGTTCTCCAATCGGCAGTACTAAAATTTGCCTGAATTGCATCTGGATGATCTCCTAATTTGAAGTTCCAGGTTTTATTGAAATCTTCGATTATTCTGGCTTTTTTTCCTTGTGCTGCTGCTATTGTTACACACAATATTAAGTACGCAATAACTATTTTTTTTAAAATCATAATCTTTATTTATTTCTCGCAAAGACGCAAAAACGCAAAGTTTTTTAAAATCAGATATGTTATTTAAGTTCCCTTTAAAATAAACTTAAATTTTCTTATATAACTTATATTGTTCAATTTACTTTGCGACTTTGCGTCTTTGCGAGATTAATTTATTTACTGAAACTCAAAATTATCCAACATCAACCCTTTTAAATCTTCTCCTTCCAAAGTAATTTTATATGTTCCTGCATTTATATAACCTCCCGAAGTAGTATTCAAAACCTTCCATTTTTCAGGCGAAGGAAAAAATTCAATTGTGTCGTTTCGCATCATAATTCCGTAGGCGTCTTCCATTTTAAATTTTACTTTTAATGGCGTTTCGTTTCTGTTCATAAACTTAAAACGCATTAAATAAATTCCGGCAACTCCGGGTTTTACTTCAAAGGCAATGCTGTTATTTGTCTTTTTGGTAAACTCAATATAATCGGCTTTTTTAAAATTTCCTTTTACTATATCGGTTCCGGTTGTTTTGGCATTTTCTGCTTCAAGAACTAAAGTCTGGCGCGAATCGTCTTTTTCGCCCATATCATAAGTTGGAACGACAATAATAGAATTCACAATTTCTGAATTATCGAAGGTAACTTTTTTCCCTTTTTTTACTTTTTTCGAAAAAATACCAAATTCAATAGTACTACTATTTTTTACAATTTCCTCTAATTTTTTATAATCAGCTAACCAGGCAAATTGTGTTTTTATTTTATTGTCAATCAAAAAATAAACATCCGAATCTCCTTTAACCGTAAACGAACCTGAAACTTTTGATTTGGAAGAAAACTGTAAATAATCTGCTCCAAAAACTTCAGAAGGCAATTGTGTAAAAACAACATCTGAATCTGAATTTTGTTTCGAATTTATACCCAACCAGGACGCAACTCTGTTAATCGTTTTATCATAAGAACTTAAAACCAGATTCTGAATGTTTTTTGGTGATGTATCTGCCGGTTTTTCAAATCTCTTTTTAGTTCCGATTGCAATGGCAGAAATGATCGCTTGTCCTGATTTTACATTTGGGAAATTAATGCTGATTTTTCCGTTTTTGCTTTTTACCAAGAAGGTTTTCTTCAATGCTTTATCATGTCCGGCTTCGTCCCAAACATCAAAATCTTTTAGAACAACATTCTCGTTTATAGCAACATCAAACAGACGCCAGCCTTTGCAATTTAAGCCTCCGCCGGTTCCGTACCACGGTTCTGTAAAATACAATTCGACCAAATATTCTCCATCGGCAACAGGAAATTCGTAACTCAGTTTATCAACTCCGTATCTGAAACTTTGAAATAATTCAGGATCTTTTGTTCCCGAAATTGGATCGAAAGTAGTTCTTTGGCTCGCATAAAAATCAGGTAATTTTTCAAATTTATCTGTCCATGACAAAGATCCCCAGGTATATTGTCCGTTTTTGTGTGTATCGGTAAACCATGTATTTCCAGATGAATCTGTAAATTCAGAACCTCCGCAATTGACTCTGTAAATATAATTGTATCCTTTTTTTGATTTTGTAATATCAGCCTGATCTGTATATAATGCGTTTAAATTTGGTGCTTTCGGAAGTGTGTTCAAAACCACATAATCTTTGGCAACCGCTTTTCCGTTTACATAACCCACGGCATACAAAACATTGTATTGAATATTGACATTATTAAACTGAAAATGCTGTCCAATTCCCGGGTTTTTCAATTTCCCTAATGATAATTTATTGGCATCATTAAACAATTCAACCTCATCGCAATTGGAGTAAATATCGATTCCATTTTTGATACCTGCCGAATCCCAACGACTTGGCCATGAATGCGAAACAATATAAACCATCGGATTTGTTTTGTTCGAAACATAATTGGCTCGGTACATATAATATGCATCCAGAGGTTCGCCCCAAACCGTAAAAAGTCCTTTGTAATTTATGGGTCCAACTTTATCAATATCACGAAATCCCTCTCCATTTTGAGAACGCCCCGGATTTTCGTGTGAGGCAAAAAGCCAGTTAAATTGTCCCGCTATTTTATCTTTTACGGATTCGGCTTCGCGGACTTTGATTTCCATTAATTGGGAAAATCTGTTTTCGCTCAAAATTCCTTTTTGATCAAATTCTCCTTCGGTGTGTAAATCTGCAGTTCGCCAGGCACCATATTCTCCGTTTAAGAGTTGCGTGCTCATTTCGAGATGGTATTTTAGAGGATCGCCTCCATATGTTCCGGACCAGTTTTGAACGACATTCCAGTCTGTTCCTTCACCGCCGTTGCAAGTGGTTACAATTCTTTGAGAAGCAGATAACGGATCCATTTCGCGAATTATTTTCGTGCATTCTTCTGCAAATTCCTTCGGAATCGTGCTTTCATTCTGCAATCCCCACATTACAACCGAAGGGCTGTTTCTGCGTTCCTTAATCCATTCGCGTAACAAGGTTTTAAAATTCTCTTTAAACTCTGGAGTATCGTACCAAATATGTGCCGAAAACTGGCTCCAAAACAGGATTCCGTTTTCGTCCAGTTCTTTTTGATATAATAAATTATGTGGTTGATGCGCTTCTCTAAAAGCATTAAATCCAGCTGCTTTTATTTGCTCTATTCTGGTGTGAATTTGTTCGTTTGAAAACGAATGGCTGTTTCCAATCATATGTTCGTATTCGCAAATTCCGTTTACAAATAATGGTTCATCGTTAATAAAAAAACGATTGTCTTTTCCGTCACGGCTAACGGGCCAACTTACCCAGCGAATTCCGTATGGCGTTTTCAGTTCGTCTATTTTCTTTCCATTTTCATAAACAGAAGTCACTAATTGATATAAATAGGGACTTGACGGAGACCACAATTTCGGATTTAAAATTTCCTGAAGTGTCTGTGTTATTTCTTTTATTTCTCCAACTATATTCTTGATGTCGCTTTTACTTATAGCAACTTGCTTTCCGGCAGCATCAAAAAGTATATTTTCAATCGTTAAGTTCCGATTTGACTTTCCGTAATTTTTGATTTCTGTTGTGGTATGCAGAATCGCTTTTTCTTTAGAAATTGATTTGTCATTCCAGATATGAACGCCAAAAGGCTCGATACGAACCTCATCTGTAACAACTAAAGTAACCGGCCTAAAAATACCAAGCGGCTGAGAACCTTCAGAAAATCCCCATTCGCCGGAACAGCCACCGCAAACCCACGGAAGATCTGCAATAAACGACGGATGATCTGCTTTGACCATTATTTTGTTTTCTGCATCAAAAGAAACGGCGTTTGTTATATCGATTGTAAAAGTGGTTCTTCCTCCCTTGTGTGAGCCGACTTTTTTCCCGTTTACCCAAACTGTAGCGTATGAACCAACTCCTTCAAAATACAAAAAAAGGCGTTTGCCTTTGTCTTTTTTATCAGCTTGAAAAGTTTTATGGTACCAGGCAGTTCCGTGCAAATTGCCGTGTTTCATTCGGCGGTAACCGTAATATTGATCCCAGTTGTGCGGCACATTTACGTTTTGCCATTGCGAATCAATTTTGGGATTGTTCACAAAGCTTTCGTCTTGCTGAACGGGATTATTTAAGATTATAGTTTCCCAAGATGAATTCAGCGAAATTTCTCTACGTAATTCCGCTGATGCATGTTTCACCTGGCTCTGAGCAGAGCAAAAAACTAAAAAAAAATAAATAAAAAAAAATGTTTTCTTCATGCTTTTTTGAACCTTATTTTTAAACCATATAAGTGATATAAGGTCATTTTAGTATTAGTTGAACGTTTTTTTGTCATTTCGACGGAGGAGAATCCTCGCGTGAAGCTCTACAAAGATTGGCTTTCGTTGCGGAGTTACTTGCGAGGATTTCTCCTCCGTCGAAATGACAAGATTGTCTACTATTTCTTTATAATAAGTCACGTCTAAATTAACAACGAGTTGCGTGAGGGATTGAGGCGGTATCCTTTTGCGAAGTGGAACGGAGCAAAAGATATAGCCGAAAGCCCGACCCGGAGGGGCACGCCCAAATTAAACCCCTTATACTTATACTTAATAAAACAACCAGTCAATCGCCCCTTTTTCTCCGGCATCAATATAACCCACATCGCGTGGCGTACTGGTTTGGTTAGCGTCTATAAATCCTAAAATCAACACTCTTCCTTTTCCTAAATTCAATTCGTTTTCGCCCGGCTGAAACGTGTAGGTATGAATGTTTACACGAGGCAATTCTTTTAAATTCATGGCACTTGCCAAAATAACTTCGGCCTGACCGTAAGCATTTCCGGCTGCATCAGTCTCCAGACTTGGCGGAAACAAAAATCGTTTTTGATCTGAGTTGAAATACCCAACAACCAGTTTTACAGGTTTGGTGTTTTTAAATTTCAGATGTGTTCCTTTCTCATTTTGTGCTGTTTCCTCAAAGGCAATTCCTTTCAGATTTTGCAATTCAGGCGCTATTTTCGTCAATTCAGAAATTGGCGTTCCATATACTTTTGTGCCATTTTTTACAGCATAAGTTCCTTTGCTCTCGCTTAGTAAAGTTACTTCTGCAGTTTGCCACGGTTTTCCTTCTTTGGTCGCAATTTTACCATCTTTTGATGATTTCAATAATTCTAAATTTCTTTTAAAATTAACCAATTCACGCTCATAATGTGGCAATAATTCTGCCCATGTTTTATTATTTCCATCATCGCCGCCAATCGGAATTCGGCGTTGTGCGGTTTGCATGCTATTGGCGTATAGATAACTATCTTTCGTTAAATTTACCAATAATTCGTAATGCTCGATGCTTTTTTCTAAATGTGGCATTGCTTTATCTAAATCGGTAATATCGTTGGAATAACTGTATCTCAACACCAACAAAGCGGCTTTTACTTTTTCTGAGAAGAAATCAGCGAAGGCTTTATAAGCATGCATATCGTTTTTAAGACGTAAAAATTCTTCTTTGTCTTTGGTTACACTTTTTTCTGCTTTGTCAATCGCTTCAACGGCTAATCTTCCGTGTTCTGTAATTTCGGCAATAATCTGAGTTGGAAGTTCGCCCGAATGCGGTTCTTTGTTCCATTCTTTTTTAGCATATTCTAAAAGCAATTCTCCTGCTGGTCCGCATGATTCGTGGAAACCTGGGTAAACACGCCATTTTGAAGGATTAACCAATTGGCTTTCGAACATTCCTAATAATAAGGTCTGACGATTTCCTTCTGTAATTCCGAAACGTCTTAGCGTTTTTGGAGCAATTTCTCCTGTTTCGTCGTATGCTTTTTGTATGTTATTTGCGGCTTCTAAATCAGTTCCGTATTTCGCAGCCAGATCTTTATCCCAAAATTGAACTTCTTCTTTTCTGTCTCTTTTACTGTCCCACGCATATCTTGCCCATGCTTTGTACCAAATCCAGTCGCGATCCATTTCCAGTAAACGTTCGCCTGTTTTTGTTTTATCAGCAGAATATGGCCAATCCCAATACGAAGCCTGCGGATATAAATGCAGTGCATTTGCGCCGTGAACGCTGTGCATTGCTTTTACGGTTTTCTGGATAAAATCTGGTGAACCGTATCTGAAAGGTTCTAAGTTTGCCAGAATATGTACGTTTTCTATATGAATCGATTTTAAAGCGCTTAACTGTTTGTGCGTTTCTCCCCAAGGTCCGCCCGGCGTATAAGTCGTTAAAGATTCTCCGGTATATTTACTTTCTGTGTATAGATTTTTGTATAACGGAAGTGATTTTTCCATCACCAAAGGCCCGTCTGTATCGTGAGAACGCAGGATAATTGGTGGTTCCTCTGTTTTTCCTAAAGCCTGTAAACCATCACGAACACCTGGAATAATGGTTTTCGTAAACCATTCTACATCGTCATCAACCGTATTGATTGCTTCTCCCAAACAAACCATTAACCCAACATTTGGATATTTTTCGATAAAAGCCGCAATAGATTTTCTAGTATAGTCTGAAAGTAAAGGCGTAATTGGTCTTGAACGGTCTTGTGTTTTTATGTTATAATGTTCTGCAAAAGGCTTAGAAACAATAATATTATAAAACATTTGAATTACCCAGATGCCTCTTTTGTTGGCTTCTTCGGTTAGGAATTTATAGATTTCTTCGTTCTTTTTGAAATCTTCGTCGCTAACTTCTACAGCAAACGGATATTCTTTTAATTTTACCAGAGAAGCAAAAGGATGTCCGTTCCATAAATACAACGAGTTCATTCTGTTGTCAACCATCATGTCCAAATACTTAATCCAAAGCTTTTTATCATAAAACCACGGAAAAGTTTCCGGCGTATACGGATATTCATAAACGTCTCTTCCCGGAAGATAAGTCGTTTTCTGCATTCCGATACAAGCGCCTCTTAAAACCATTTCTGGGCTATCATCGATATTGATATCTGACGGAATTTCACCTGAATTTTTAATGCGATCAGCCAATTCCATTGCGCCATATAAAGCTCCTGAAGCATCGGTTCCTTCAATAAAAATGATATTTTTTTGCGTGCGAATTTGAAAACCTTCTTTCTTGCTTAGTTTACTATCATCGATTTTAGCCGATTTTGCATTTTGTTTCCAAAAATCAGTTCCTTTTTCACCAATAACAATGACTTTGTCTTTCTTATTTATTTTATCAGAAGGAGTTACTTTTAAGCCTTTTTGAGATAAAATTTCAGATAATTTCTCAACACCAAACTGCACTCTTGGCGATTTTGAATCACTAACAATGGTGATGTTTTGCGCTGTTGCGAAAGTGGTATAGACGGTTAAAAAAAGTAAAGCAAAGTATTTCATTGTATTGTGTTTTTTATTCTTTTCCAATTCTAGACCTGACAGGTTTTAAAAACCTGTCAGGTCTAACGCGTAAGTATTAATTCTGAAAAACCTTTTTCAAATAAGCCACATTTGCACCGTAATTGACTTTTACGTTATGTACTTGAGTTACGTCACGAGATCGTTCTACAATTAACCAACCACTCCATTTCATCTCGTCGAGTGTTTTTTTAATTTCCGGCATGTTGATCATCGTATCATTTTCTAACCAAACTTTATCTGTGTTCGAAGCGTGAATTTGCGCCAAATGTTTTTTGCCTAATATTTTTAATTCTGATACAATATCTCTTCCGTTGTCTGCGGCATTCGCAAAATTGAAAGAACTTTTGATATATTTTGAATCAATTTCTTCTAATAACTTTTTCTCTTCTGTAGCATTTAGCGAAGTTTCAATCGCGATTACACCGCCAATTTTACCCACTTGCTTTCCTGCCCATTTTAATCTTTCAATAACGATCGGACGTAATTCCGGATTTTTAACCAAATCACTTTCTGTTCCTAACGGAAGATAAGCGACTTTTACTTTCATGTCTTTCATTGCTTTTACACAATCATTAATCATAGGTTCGATGGTTTCTCTTTTGGCGAAAGACTGCGCATAGAATCCGGACATGGCAATAGAACTGATTCCCACATGCAATTCTTTAGATTTATCGAGAAACTTTTGTCTTTCAACGGGATCTCCCAATTTGCTGTCAAAAGTTGGTCTTTTTCCTAAACCGCCCATGTCCAGTTCTATTCCGTCGGCTTTGATTTCGCTTGCCAAACCAAAAGCGCCTAATTTTTGTCTTTTTAAAATCATCCAGTCGCAAACCGCAACTTTGTATTTTTGTTTGTTTGATGACTGAGCTGTTGCGCAACTATTGAAAGAGCAGGATAAAACTGCTAAGATTACGATAATACTGCTTTTCTTAAAATAAGCTAAATTCATAAATATTAGTTTTTTACCATTAAGATATTAAGAAAGTTAAGTGTGCTGCTTAATAAACTTAATATCTTAATGGTTAAATTTTAAAATCTTATTCTTCTTCAGCCTTAACTGCTGTTACGGTTTTATTTTCGTCTCCGGGCCAGATTCCGTTTTTGATTGGAAGTGCTTTTAATTTACTTGGATCAACTTTTACATACTTCAGTTTTTCTCTTCTCCAAGTATAAACGATATGCACCATTCCGTCTGAACTCTGAATCATAGATGGATAGGAATATTGACTGATTTTTGAATCTTCCAAAACCAAAGCCGCTTTCCAGTTAATTCCATCATCAGAAATTGAAACGTTCAATGGCGTTCTGGGTCCTTTTGCTTCTGTTCCCGGAGGTAAAACGTGATTGTAAACCAACAAATGTTTGCCATTTTTAAGGGTTACGGCATCTGTTCCTGAGTTGTTATTTGGAAGTCCGATCAGTTCTACATCAGACCATGTTTTTCCGTTATCTTTTGAGAACGTACTGAAGATCGCTCTGTTTCTAGTTCTTCCAATAGCCTGAATACTGCCATCTTTGTGGAATAATATACTTGGCTGAATAGCATTTATTTTTTGCTTTCCTCTCGGAAGCGTATCGCCCATTACCCACGTTTTTCCAAAATCAGGAGTCGATTCCATACGAAGTCTCCACCCGTCACCTTCGATACTTGACGGACATAATAAAGTTCCGTTGCTTAATAAAACAGGTTTATTTTTGATTGGCCCTAAGAAACCATCTGGCATTTTTTTAGCCTCAGACCATGTTTTTCCGCCATCAGATGAAGTTCTGATTACGCCCCACCATTCCGATGGTTTTGGTCCAATTTTGTAGAAAAGCATTAAATCGCCACCCGGAATTTGATACAGAACCGGATTCCATGTCGGTAATCTCGGACCTTCTTTCATCACGCCATCGGCAACTTTAACGCCTTCACCCCATTTATCACTCCCTTTCGGTTTGATGCTTACATAGATACAAACGTCGGGATGTCTTTCGTGCGTTCCTCCAAACCAGGATGAAACTAAATCGCCGTTTGTTGCTTCGACAATTGTAACTGCGTGGCAAGATGGATACGGCGCTTTATCATAGATAAATTCATCAACTAAAATTCCTTCTTTCCATGTCTTTTTTTCCAATGCAGATTTACAACTTCCTAAAAGCAATAAACCGAATAAAACAAAAGTTAACTTTATGATCTTCATTCTTAATTTTATTTTTGGATTATTTTTTTGAATTTTTATGCAGTACCCATAATTTTTCGCACAAAAACATTTATTAAGTGTAAAAATGACACTAAAAAATTAAAGATGCATCCTGTACTGTCCCGAATTAACAATTTTAACGTTTCACACTAACATTATAGGTACCGGAGGGTAATGTTAAAATAAGTTTATTGCCGTCGGCTTTATAAGTTTCAGCAGTTATCTTTTTACCATTTAAAGTAATATCTGAAACATTCGTTGTTGGTAAGTAAATCAAAGCTGATGTATTCGGCGGAATCGAGATATTCCACTTTAAATTGTTTTTGCTTTTCTTCCAGTTACTTTTTATCAGTCCGTGAATGGATTCATAAGACGCATTTACATAAGTTAATCCAGACTCAAAATCAGGTTTCATAATAATTTGTTTGAAACCCGGAGTTTCAGGATTACTCTTGATTCCGGCCATATTTTCGTAATACCAAATCAATAAATCGCCCAACAACATTACGTGATTTTGAGAATTCATACTAGGATCTGCAGTGTTTCCGTTCCATAATTCCCAAATGGTTGTCGCGCCATTTTCTACCATAAATCCCCAACTTGGGTAGGTTTTATTGGATGCGAGTTTGAAAGCCAAATCTCCTCTTCCAAAATTCGTCAGGGTTCGCATCAAAAATTGCGTTCCGATTACGCCCGTGCTAATATGACCGTTTTTCGTCACCTCAACTTCGTGAACCATATTTTGAAAAACCTTTTCTTTTATATTTTCAGGAACGAGACCAAATGCTAACGGCAATACATTTGCAGTCACAGTATTATTGTCGTACGTATTCGTTGCTGCATTTAAATATTTTGCATTGAATGCTTTACTAATTCTTTCTGATAAATCATTGTAATATTCAATATCAGTATCTGCGTTTGCAATTTTGGCAAACTTTTTCATGATTCCCAATAACTGATAATAAAACGCGCTTGATATTAATCCGCCATCCGTTAAACGTGCAGGATCTTTCGAACGAATTAATTCTAAGGATTCAGGCGGCACGCACCAATCGCCATATTTATCCTTATCCATTAAATCGTTTACCAAATAATTTTCTTCCATGTACAAAATCCATTTTTTCATGTATGGATATTGTTTTTTGATCACTTCCTGATCGGCAAATTGTTGGTACAACATATCGGCAACCGTAATATAAGTTCCCGGCCAGGTTACATTGTCTCCGTAATAACGCCAAAACGCCGGCGCAACATCTGGTAATCCTCCATCCTGAGTTTGTGAATTTTTTATATCATCCAGCCACTTGGCATATAAAGTCTGATTATCGAATAGAAAACTTTCACCATAAGCTCCGGTAGTTCTATCTCCCAACCAAGGCTGACGTTCGTTTCTTTGCGGACAATCAATTGGCATTCCTTTATAGTTGCCTCTGATGCCCCAATACGCATTTTTGAAAATCTGGTTCATTATCGCATCAGAAGATTCGAAAGTTCCGGTTGTTTTGATATCATCATAAATCACTTTTCCAACAAAATTATCTACAGTTGGTTTTGTTGGAAATCCTGAAATTTCTACAAAACGGAATCCGTGAAATATAAATCGGGGCTCCCAGATTTCTTCGCCTTCGCCTTTTAAAGTGTAGACATCGGTGGTTTTTGCATCACGCAAATTGGCAATGTATAAAGAACCATCAGCTTGCAAAGACTCAGCAAATTTCATTGTAACCTGATCACCGCTTTTCCCCTTAACTCTTAATTGTAGCCAGCCTACCATATTCTGACCCATGTCTAAAATATAAGTCCCTTTTGCAGTCGCTTTTATAGAAATAGGCTTTACTTCGCCCATTATTTTCATGTTCGGCGTCATTTGCCCTTCATAAAAACCACCTGGTTCCTGCACATATCTGGCATTTACCCAATTTTTATCATCAAAAACGGTTGTATTCCAGCCTTTCATTTCCTTGCGGGCATCGTATTCTTCGCCGTCATATTCGTTGTTGGACAAGATTGGCCCGTCGGTCGTTACTTTCCAGGTATCATCTGTTCTGATGATATCCTGAGTACCATCCGTATATTGAACAAACAATTGCAAAGCCATTTTTGGCAAACCAAATGATTTTATTTTATACGGTTTATAATCTTGTCGCATGGCAAAAAAACGGCCGTTTCCTAAAATGGTCCCCAACATATTTTTACCTTCTTTCAATTGCGAAGTCACATCAAAAACATTGTATTTTACATTTTTGGTATAGTCCGTAGGAACCGGCGCCAAAACCTGATCGCCAATTTTATTTCCGTTAATGTACAACTCATACAAGCCCATTCCCATGATGTAGACCTTGGCATTTTTAAGCTGTTTTTTAAGATTTATTTCCTTTCTTAAATAACGGGCAGATAATCTTGCATACTGAGAAACACTGTCCTCTTTCGATAATTTTTCATAACCAATCCAACGTGTCGATTTCCAGTCGGCGTAGGTTAAAATTCCGATGCTGAAATGGGCATTTTCATTTGATTTTACTTCTCCTTTATTAGTCCAAATCGTTACTTTCCAGAAAACATCTTGTCTGTTTTCCAGTTTTTTTCCTTTGTAAATAATATTGACCGCTTCATTACTTTGGACTTTTCCGCTATCCCATAAATCGGCGTTATTAGCATTTAATTTTTCTAAAGTTGAAGCCACTAAAATTTGATATGCAGTTTGTTTTACATCGTTTACATCTGCATTAATTTGCCAGCTCAATCTTGGTTGCAAAACATCAATTCCTTCAGGATTGTTCAGCATTTCGCATTGCAAATTGGTAACGCTGATTTTGTTTTGGGCTTTCGCCGAAAGTGTGAAAAGTGAAATGATTATTGTTAGATGTAAAAGAAACTTTTTCATAATTTTTATTTTTAATGCTTTGCGGTGATTTTTGTTTCACGCAGATTTAAAAAAGATTTGAGCAGATAAACGCAGATTTAATTTTTCTTTTGTCATTTCGATAGAATTCTAGATTAAAAAAATCAAATTAAATCTGCCGAAATCTGCAAAATCTGCGTGAAATAATTTAAGATTTACTCCGAAACCAACTTTTCCAATTTCTCAGAAACCGCAATTTCCTTACCGTTTTTCAAAATCCTAAATCCTTTTCCTTTATGATATTTTTCTCCGGTTTTATCCCAAAGAATCGTGATGATATTGCCGTGATACAAAACATTATCCAAACAAAACCAATCCCATTTTTCTTGTGGAATTAATGGATTCACTTCTATCTTTTCATCTGCTCTTGGGCGTAAACCAATCAATCCTGTAATCACTAAATCATTAAAAGTAGAATGGTTGTAATAACGGCTGCGTTCTCTTTCGCCCATTAACCAATATCCAGTCGTTTCATCCAGATATTCTCCTAAATAAGGTCTTCCGTGGAAATATTGTGATTCTACATACAAACTCATTTGTTTAAAATAATCCGGTTTACCCACAAAATTCTGATCGTAATTGTTCAAAACATTGGCTAAAGCCGTTAGCGTTTGTGAACTGGCAAAAGGCCAAATAGCTCCGTCCCATTCACAAGTTCCGGTTCCGTGTGTTCTAAAACGCGGACTTCTTCTTTCCGCCGTTGTTAATCCGAAAGGAGCTGAAAATCCTTTTTCATCCTTAATTTGTTCCCACGCTTTTTCAAAACCTTTTCCTTTTTCAGGAAGATTAAAATACCACGGAATAAATCCGATTGCTTCTCTTACTTGAGCCAAAGTATCTTTTTCTGTAAACGTTTCAAAAAATTCACTTTTGGTATTCCACAGTTTTTTTTCAACTAATTGCTTCAAAACAGAAGCTCTGGCTTTGAATACCGTTGCCCCTACCGTATCGCCTTTCATCTCGGCCATTTTAGACATAGCTACAGCGTTCCCATACATATAACTATTTATTGTTGGTCTCGCATTTTGTACTTTTCGCCCGCCACTTAAAGATTCTTCCATCCCATCTTTTACATCATGCTGCCAAAACAAACCATCCTTGCGTTTTCTGTCACCTTCCCAAGCCAGATATTCAGCAAACAAATCCGGATACATATCCAGCAAAAATTTATCATCTTTATTTACCAAATATCTATTATACAAAGCATCTGCCGTCCAACTGCTAAAAGTACGAAGCTTTTTCATTGGTTTACCGTCATTTCCTCTGAACCATAAATGAACATCTTCTTCTAAATATTGGGGATTATGCAACCATCTAAATTCATTAATGTGATGTCCCAAAGCACAACTGATCATATTGTATTTATCGGCATACGAACGATCTACCAAAAACTCCGTAATCGCATATCCCTGAGGCGTTTTTTTGATGTGTTTTCTCGCACTCCACCAACGGAAATAATAGATTTCCTCAAAATTTTGCTGCGGACATTCAAACAACGGAATATTCTTTTCCATCCACGACCAGGCAGAGTCATTCGGAATCGCAAATTTTAAATTTTCATCTTCCATCGTGTTGAAATAATCAACATAATGTTTGAAGTTTTCTTGTTTTAGAATTGCTGCTGTGCTTTTAGAATGGCCTGCGCCGGATTTGCAACTGGTTAAAGTTGTAATCAGGATTAGGAAAACTATTATTTTGTATTTGAAATGGTGTAACATATTCAGCATTATTATTCAAATTTTATTTTTCTTCTCTGTTTTTGAATTGCCTCCTGCTTTAGCTGGAGGTCAAAATAAATGATCTTAAATGGCTTTAGCCAAAACACTTAGTTCGGCTAAAGCCAAAAACTTTTGTCTAAATTTTATTCCTCCAGCTAAAACAGGAGGCAATTCAGACATTCTTTATCTATAGAGATACCTACAAGGTTTTGAAAACCTTGCAGGAAACTTTGCTAATTCCCTTTGAAAGTATAAGTCTCCCCCGCCTTCATCTGAACATCATATTCATTGTACTTTGGCAATACTACTTTCTTCAGATTCGCTTTCTCTGAAATAATTGGTTGCTTCACTTCAACATCATAAAACAACGGATTCGGATTTTTTCCTTTTGCTTTTTTAATGGATGTTCCTTTCCCGGCTGTTAAAGTATTTTCTACTCTCAATCGGCAGTTTCCGCCTATTTTAGAATAAATTTTCAATTTAGAAACTTTATTATTTTCCCAAGTCATATCAATCACAAAACCACCTCTGGTCACCAAACCTTTTATGCTTCCATTTTTCCAAACACTTGGTAAAGCAGGCAATAAATGAATCGCATCTTCCTGACTTTGCATCAACATTTCAGCGATTCCGGCCGTACATCCAAAGTTACCATCAATTTGGAAAGGCTGGTGCGCATCTAACATATTTGGGTACGTTCCGCCACCTTTTCTTTGGTCGGCCGTAACCAAATGCAATTGGTCCTGAATCAATTTATAAGCGTGATCTCCATCTAATAATCTCGCCCATAAATTCACCTTCCAGCCCATTGACCAGCCAGTCGATTCATCTGTTCTGTAAATCAGGGATTGTTTAGCCGCTTCAAATAATTCGGGTGTTTTGCTTGGCGAAATCTGATTACTTGGATACAAGCCGTACAAATGCGAAACATGTCGGTGATTGTCTTTAGGATTATCCCAATCGTCCTGCCATTCCTGCAACTGACTGTGTTTTCCCACTTTCATTGGAGGCATTTTTCCCAAAGCCTCACTTAATTTTTTGACATAGGCAGCATCTGGCGAAACCAATTTAGAAGCTTCGATAACATGGGTAAACAAATCAAAAATCAACTGATTATCCATTGTAGTTCCAGATGCAATTGTCGCTTTTCCAGTTCCGCCTGCATGTGTATTTTCAGGAGAACTTGAAGGAACAACTACCAAATATTTTGTATTCGGATCGATAACCATAAAATCAAGGAAAAAATCTGCGGCTCCTTTCATGATCGGATAAATTTCTGCCAGGTATTTTTTATCTCCTGTATACAAATATCTTTCCCATAAATCCTGCGAAACCCAGGCACCACCCGTTGGCCACATTCCAGATGCAGCAGAATCAACCGGAGCGGTAACGCGCCAAATATCGGTATTGTGGTGCAAAACCCAACCGCTGGCATTGTACATCGTTCTCGCCGTTTCTGCTCCCGTAACGCTTAACTCTTTTGCCATTTGAACAAATGGTTCATGCATTTCCTGAAGATTAGTTACTTGTGCAGGCCAATAATTCATCTCGGCATTTATGTTTGTCGTGTATTTACTATCCCACGGCGGTGTAACCATATCGTTCCAAATTCCTTGCAGATTCGCTGGCTGTCCGCCGGGTTGCGAACTCGAAATTAAAAGATAACGCCCAAACTGAAAATACAAACTCGCCAATTGCGGATCGAATTGTTTAGAGAAATCCCTTATTCTTTCGTTTGTTGGTTTCTTAGCCGCCTCGTTTGTTCCTAAATCAAAAGAAACTCTGTTGAAGAATTTTTGATAATAATCGACATGCGCTTTTTTTATCGTTTCAAAATCTTTGGTTTCGGCTTTCGCCAAATATCCTTTGCTTTTCGCAATTTCATCTTCTGAAATATCCTGATAATTTTTGAAATTCGTTGCGATCGAAATGTATAAAGTAACTTCATCGGCTTTGTTAATGCTTAAAATTCCGTTGCTCGCGTCAATTTCGCCACCTTTATTTTTAGCCGTTAACCTTCCCTGAAATTTCACTTTTCCTTTTACCCCTTCAAAATTTGTCCCCAAACCAGAAAGTATAATTTGGTTTCCTTCAGTTGAAGCAACCGTTTTATCAATTGGACTATTCATAAAAACATTACACGTAATTTGTCCTGGCTGACTTGCCGAAAGTTTCACCGCAATAACCTGATCTGAAAAAGCCGTTAATATTTCTCTCGTAAATTCAACGCCGTTTACCGTATATTTTACCTTTGCTGTAGCATTGGCAATATCTAAATCTCTATAATAATTGGTATATTTTTGATGTCCCGGAAATGAAATATAAACACTCCCAAAAGTTTGATACGGCATTCCGTCATTGGTTTGCGACATAATATCCTGCGTAGCCAATTCCTGAGCTTCATCAAATTTTCCATCAAAAATTAACTGACGGACAATTGGCAAAGCTTTTATGGATTTGCTGTGGGCATTGCTGTTTGGCGAACCTGCCCAAATGGTTTCTTCATTCAATTGTAAACGCTCCACCGCCGGATCTCCAAAAACCATCGCTCCCAAACGACCATTTCCCAAAGGAAGTGCTTCGTTCCAGATTGCAGCTGGTTTATCGTACCAAAGTTTTAAACCACTATTATTTTGAGCCTTTATATTTTGAACTCCAAATAGTACTAAAACAAAACAAATAAGCGATATTCTATTTCTTAACTTCATATACTTTCTCATTTTTAACACGAAATACGATGCTCTAATAATTTCACTAACATTCGTGCTAATTAGTGTAATCTGTGTTTATTTTTACTTCTTAACTTCGTAAATCTTATTATTTTTCTCGCCAAACATTTCATATAATTTGTCGATATCTTTCAGAGCATTTTTAGGTAAATTTTCAGCTTTATTTCCAAAAACATATAATTTTTCATAAGGTTCAATCACACAAGTCGATTCGTCGATTTCGCCTTTTTCATTTTTAACCTTATTTAAATCCAATCCTAAATACTTAGCCATAAACGGATATAAAGCCATACGTTTTGATACTCCAAAATCATGTCCTTCTTTTGCAAAATGAGCATTTTCTACCAAATCTTTTTTACCGTACAATTCATACGTTCTTTGTATAAAAGGAAATTCCAATTCAGGAACCGCCAATGTCCAGTCTTTTCCGTCAGAAACAATCAATTGTGGCTTTGGCGCCATCATGGCTGAGATTTCGGCATTGTTTGTTCCGTTTCCACAAAGGTGAATTCCGCGCCCACTTTCACAGGGACAACCTCCGGAAAAATGAGAAGAAACCATTACAACGGGAGCAGAAACTGTAATTCTGTCATCGATTGCCGCCAAAAACATGGTGTGAGATCCACCGCCGGAACCACCTGTAACGCCAACGCGAGACATATCCACATTTTTTTGAGTTGATAAATAATCCAATAAACGGATTCCGCTTAAAACCTGAACCGTTGATGCAATACTGTTTCTGTGCGTTTGTTCCGGAAATTGTAATAACGATTCTCCCCACGCAAACAAATCGTAGCTGACAACAATTGCGCCCATTTTTGCTAAAATTGCACAACGATATTGCTCATCTTTTCTGTATCTACCGTCTCCAAAATGTCCATCCGGAGTTAAGATTACCGGACTTTTTTTGTTGAAAGGATACGGTTTATAAATCGAACCTGTAACATAAACTCCCGGTAGAATTTCTAATCCGATATTTTCGATACTGTAATCTTTATAAATTCTTTTTGGAGTTAAAAGTGGTTTAGACTTTGGTGTTGGGGGCGCCTTGTCTAAACCAAATGAAGTAATCATACAAGCTTTTAACTCCGTTTTACGTTTTTCCCATTCTTCTTTAGTAGAATAAAGGCTTTCCAGATAAAACAATCGTTCTTTCCCTTTATCAACCGAGACTTTATGGTTTTCATATTTTCTTATAATGTAAGTTCCGTCCGGCTGTTTGAAATACATCAATTCAAACGGTGCCAGAATATTCGTCAATGAAATCGGTAAATTTCCCGGTTCAATTCTCCAATCAGCATAATCCAGTTCTTTTCCCTTTAATAAACCTCGGTCATCGTTGATTGTCACATGAAAAATAGTTTCAATCTTTTTTAAGGTTTCTGAAACTGGTTTTCTGTAATTTTCATCAGACGTTATTTGCGCATTTGCAAATGTCACGGCAAAAATTGAAAGTAATATTGCCTTTCTTATGTTTTTTAATTTCTTCATTTCTTGTTGTTGACATTGGCACGCGGATGACGCGGGTTGAGCGGATTTTATTTTGATAGTTTAAAAAAAATCGGTGTTCATCTGTTGAAATCCGTTTGATCTGTGTGCCAATTTATTTTTATATTTTACATTCAATTGTATATTTTCCTGATCCAAATCTCAGGTATTTAGTTACTTTTCCGTTCACTTTTACTTCTGTACCCGCTGCAATTGGCAATTTTATGGTTGCTGATGTATTCACCGGAATCTCTACTTTCAGAATTAATTTTCCATCTTTCTTTTCCCAGGCCGAAGCAATATTTCCATAAACAGATTTGTAAGTTGCTTTTACAAAAGTCATATCTCCTACAACTTCCGGCTGAATAAAAAAATGTTTAAAACCCGGATTTTCAGGATCAGGAACAATTCCGGCCAAACTTTGGTAGAACCATTCTTCAATTTGTCCCATCATAAAATGATTCCATGAATTTCCTTTTCTCGGATCCCATTGTTCGGTTAAAGTAGTCAGCCCAAATTTGATCTGAAAACCATAACCCGGTGCATCGTAATGATTGTTCATTTTGTACATCATTTCGTTTTCGCCATTTTGTGCCAAAGCCTGAAACAAATAACGATTTCCAACATCACCCGTTGTTAATCTGTCGCCTTTTGCTTTTATATCTGCTAATAAATTCTGCATTACAGCCGCTTTATATTGCGGTTCTACAATATCCATATAAACGGGAACAGCATTACTAAACTGGCTGTTTGTACCATATTGGTTGGTTTCAGGATTGAAGAATTCTTTGTTGAAAGCAGTTTTTATATCAGCAGTCAACGTTTCGTATTTCAAAATATCTTCTGTTTTGTTTAATAATTTTGCTGCTTTTGCCACCAAACTTGCCCCATAAAAATAGTGGCTTGTCGCCGAAAGTGCAATCGGACTATTTTTTGAATATCCCGCCGCGTGTGTTCCGTAATCGTACCAATCGCCCAAACCGTGCGATACAATATGATCTTTTGCTTTTGTACCTAAATAATCAACATACTTTTTCATTACCGGATAATATTTCTCTAATAAGGAAGCATCTCCGTAATATTCATAATACATCCACGGCAGAATCACTCCGGTTACACCCCATTCTGGAGAATCGGTAAAGTCGCCTCCAAAAACCACATATTCAGGAACAATTGTCGGTATTAAACCGTTTTCTCGTTGCGAATCTGAAATGTTTTGCATCGTTGCCGGAATAAAACTTTCGAGATTATAATTGAACATTAATCCAGGTCCGTTTAAGTGAATTTCTTCTAACCAGCCTAATTTTTCACGTTGCGGACAATCCGTAAAAACACTTTGGAAATTACTTTTTATCGAATTGTTAATCAGTTCATGTGCTTTATTAAAAATTTCATTCGAAGATTCAAAAGTCCCTGCTTCTCCTGCCGAATTATAAATGAAATTCGATTTTAAATCTACCAATGTTGGCAAGTTTTTATCTTTGGTTTTTTTATAGTTGATGTTCTCAATCTGAACATATTGAAAACCGTAATAACTAAATTTTGGCTGCCATTCTTCAACTCCCTCGCCTTTTAAAGTATAGTCGTAATAATAAGGTTTCCCAGATCTTCCCTGACCAATGGTTCCGTCATCATTTAAACCTTCACCAACCCAAACGCGAATGGTTTGTCCTTTTTTTCCTTTTACTTTTATAGTCGTAAATCCCGAAAGATTTTGTCCCATATTAAAAACAAAAAAGTTTGGTTTTAGTTCTTTAACTTCTTTAACATCATATTGTTTCTGAATTGTAATTGGCGGTGCGGTTTGTGCTCTTAAAATTCCTTTTGGTGCTTCCTGAACTACAATTTTTTTCCATTTCGAATCTTTAAATCTTTTCGAATTCCAACCTTTTTGTTCTAGGTTTGCGTTGTAATCTTCGCCTCCAAAAATGCTATTGTACGTAATTGGGCTTTTGCTGTATTTCCAGCTTTCATCCGATTTTATGATTTCTTCAGAACCGTCTTTGTAAACCACTTTCATTTTGAAAAATAAAGTAGGCGGACCAAAACTCACAAAAAACTTAGTATATCTTTCGGCAAGTGTATTGTACATTCCGTTTCCTAAAAGAACGCCAATTACGTTTTCGCCATTTTGCAATTCTTTAGTAGATAATTCATAAGTATTGTAATTGACCGTTTTGTCGTAATCAGTCCATAAAGGCGCAAATTCGCTGTTACCAATTTTTTTTCCGTTAAGGGTTAATTCATAATGTCCTAAACCGGAAATATAAACTACAGCTTCTTTGATTTCTTTAGAAATATTGAACGGTTTTCGAAGCATAATACTTCTGCGCGACAAAGAATCTGAAGCATTGATTATCGCATCTTTTTTCTCTCTTTTATAAGTCGCCGAGTGAAAATTTCTGCCTTCCGGCAAATGACTGTCTGCTTTTGTAATCGCACCAATCCAGATTGGTTTTAAATCTGATTCGTTTGGAGCCATTCTGAAAAAAGCAGTTTTACTCCATTTAGAAATTTCACCCTCCTGATTCCAAACTTTAACCTTCCAGAAATATTTGGTTTCGGGTTTTAAAGGACTTCCGCCATAAACGATATGCAAATTTTTATTAGAATTTACTCTCAAGCTGTTCCAAATATCACCTTCGTCCTTTTTTAGTTTTTCCTCAGAAGATGAAACTAAAATCTGATAGCCAATTTGTGATGCATTTGATTCTTTTGCAATTAATTGCCAGCTAAATCTCGGTTGGTTTTGAATTACAGCCAACGGATTTTCTGTCATTCCGCAAGTCAAATGTTCAGCAGCAATTTGTCCATTCGAAATGAAAGTAACGAAAAGGCAAAAAAAGAATACTATGTTCTTGAAATTCTTCATTTCTTATTGTTGAGATTTTGAACGCGGATGACACGGATTTACTTTGTAAAAACGCGGACAAAAACGGATTTTTAAAAATTGATTTTTTATTCTCATTAAAAAAAATCCGTTTTATCCGCGTCTTCGCTTTAGCGAATCCGTGTCATCCGTGTTCCATACTTTATAACTTTTTCGTAATCAACGATTGAATATTGAATACCGCTTCCGGGATTAATTTTCCAGTTTGAGGCAAATCATCATAATCGTCTGTATCTGGCGCCGTGTCCGGATTTGGAGAATATCTTTGTTCACCCGTGCGGAACATGATTCGCTCAAAACCATCTACCGGCGCATAAAAAATTCTTGTTGATTCCTTTTCGTCGTTTACTTTTATCGTGTACGAACGTGTTTTCACATTCAGTTTCACGTTTACTTTGTATTCTTTTCCGGCTTCGTATTTGGCGATTGTATTAAAACGCGCTCCTGTTTTTGTTTTTAATTGTCCGTCAGCATCAAATGTCAATCTTACGGCTGGTAAACCTTGTTTATTTTGAAATTCAACCTGCAATAAACCGTGATTATTTTGTTCCGCTTTAACCGTAAAAGTGACTTCCATTTTCTCTGAAAACGGAATAACTCGTTCTGCACGAGCGTAATCAAAATAATCCTGATCTCTTAAAGTCAGCCATTTTTTACCGTCTTTCTTTTCGATTTTTGTTGAAGCCCAAGCCAAATCGTAGGTATTCCATAACTTTAATTCTTGTCCGTCTGGAAGTTCATTAAAAATATCGTTCGCATTTTCAGTAACAATACTTGTAACCGGAACCGGAATCGACGCTACCCAAATATCTTCTTTGTTTACGCTATAACTTACCCAAAGTTTTCCGTCAGGCGGAATTCCGTCACCTTCAGAAATACCTCGAACATATTGTGGACCGGCAGATTTGTAGTTTCCACCATAACGCATCGGGCTCACTTCGCCGTGAACCAATAATAAATCTTTGTAGTTCAAACCATCATCACTGGTTGAAATTGCCAATGGCCAACGGTATTCTGACGGGTTATAAACGGTTGCATAACGATTATCCGATGTTTTTTGTCCCCAGATTTTGGCATTGCTGTTTACAAAACCCGGAGCGCGAACGGGCATATATTCCCATGATTTTCCGCCATCTTTACTTATCGAAGTCAAAGCGTGTTTCCATAAACCAACCACATCGCCGTTTGGCAAATGATAAGAACTAAGCGCCTTATAAGGTTTTTTCAACGGAATTAATTCATCATCGCGATCGGCTTCTTCAACCCATTGCTGTAAAATCAAAGGATCTGAAAGAATTTCTTCGCAGGCTTTTTTCAAACCTTTGTCTTTTGCCTGAGTATAAAAAGGAAAAGCTGATTTCGATTTATCCCACGATTTGTTGTATCTGATAAAGTAAATTTCGCCAAAACTTCCGTCTTTTTTAATTTCACGAATCACACGTCCAATTCCTTTTCCATCATTCGGATCGTCTTTTTCATCCATTGCAATTCCATAATACGCCAAAGCAAAAAGTCGTTTGTCTTTTGACGTATAAAAGCCCATTCTCTGGTGCATAATTGCGTCCAGATTTTTGGCAACGCCTTCTACACCTTCTTTTTTCCATCCGTCAGGAATATGATAAATAGGAAAAATTACTTTTGGCATTTTCCAAGTCACACCATCTTTTGAAGTCATGATCAAAGTCTGGCTCGGCGGAATATGTTCTCCTGCAGGATCACTCAAATACTGCAGATAAAAAGTATCATTCCAATATGCCATTGTTGGCTGGTGATTGTATGTCCATCCAAAACCATCTGCTTTTTCCGGATGCTCACGGCTCGCACGCATAATCTGTGTAGCATGAACGCCAACCGCCGGACTCAATTGCCCGTGATGGTAATCGACATTTGAAAGTGTTTTACCAACATAACGCACGGTGTCGTTTTGGGCATTTACAGCTGTACCAATCAAAAGAATTGTGGCTGTGGTTAGGATATTGGTTTTTATTTTTTGGAAAGCAATCATTTTTTATGTTTTTTGTTTCACGCAGATTTGGCAGATTTTAGCTGATTAGCGCAGATTCTTTTTCTGCTACTATTTAAAATAAAGTCTGTTAAATCTGCTTAAATCATTTTTAAATCTGCGTGAAATTTTTCTAACTATTTCTTTTTATCTGCTTGATTTGCTAAATCTGCGGGAAAAATTTTACTCTCGCAGATTTGGCAGATTGAGCAGATTTTTAATTTTTAATTCTTAATTTTTAATTAATTTAATCTGTGAAAATTCGTGTTTTATTTCTTTTCTTTCAATCCGTTTAAAACTTCTTCAGAAATTGTGGTAATCGTTCCATGTTTATGACCTTCCGGAAGACTTATTTTTGACGAAACATCTTCAAAATGAATAAAATCCGAAGTACTTAAAGCCTTGTAATTTTTTGAACCATAATTGTCATAATACAACAACCAGTTTTTTCCGACTTTAACCACTGTTGGTCCTTCCGATAAATATTCCGTCAAAGGCGCAGAAATTTTACTAAATGGTCCTAAAGGCGATTTTCCGAAAGCGACTTTTATATTCCGCATAGGTCTTGTATTATCTTTCAAAACCAAAACATAATCTTTTTTCCCTTTTTTGACAATCACGCAATCGATCACACTAAAACCTGGTTCGTAATATAATTTTGTATCCGAGAATGTTTTAAAATCCTTGGTCGTTACATAATACATTCTGTGATTATTCTTTTCTTCTTCTACTCCTTTTTCAAATCGAAACGGAATTGTCGATGCCCAAATAATAATGTATTCTTTTTTGACATCATCATAAAAAATTTCCGGTGCCCAAACATTTACCACTTCCGGTTCGTTTTTCATTACTGGAATATATTCCTGTTGTGACCAATTAATCAAATCTTTCGAACTGGCATATCCAAAACCGTTTCCACCTTTCCAGTCTGTTGTCCAAACCATGTGGTACGTTCCGTCTGCTCCTTTTGTGATGGATGGATCACGCATGATTTTGCTGGCTCCGATTTCAGGTTTTAAGAATGATCCTTCCAAACCTTTCCAGTTGTAACCGTCTTCGCTGTAAGCCAAATACAAACCCTCTGTTGCAGGCTCTCTAAACGACGTAAAAAGATATAATTCCTTCTTTTTCTGCGAATAGCTAATTGCAAAAAGGGAAAAGGTTAATATGATGAATATTTTTTTCATGTTTTGTTTTTCTGTCCTGCAAGGTTTTCGAAACCTCGTAGGTATAGTTTGTGCGCATAGAAATACCTACGAGGTTTCGAAAACCTTGCAGGGACACGAACTGCTATTCTTTTATCGCTTTTTTATCTAAAGCTGCCCCTTTTTTTACTGCGGTTGTTACGTTGTTAAAAACATTGTTTTTCAGGAAAACATTCTTTGTTTCCTTTCCATTGGCTTCGATGAAGACATCGGTTGCATTAAATGGAAAATTATTATTAATCATCATATTCGAAACATTATCCAACTTAATAACCGGAATTCCTTTTATTGGTGTTGATGAACCAACATTGTCTAAAATGATATTTTTTGAATCTGATATTTTGAAAGAAGAACCAACTGTGGCGTTTACTTTTACATCGTGAAATTCCACATCTGTTGCCGTACTTACCGTAAAACCTTCTTTTCCATCCATATTGATATTAGAGAAAGTAATATTCTGAATTGGCATTTCGGTAATTCCTAAAATTTGTCCTGCTTTGTTAACATTCGAACCTGTAATATTGCTCATGTGAATGTTTCTAAAAATCGGCGTTTTCTCTGTTACAGGTTCTACTTTCGTATCTTTATCGTAAAAAAGGCTTAATACAATTGCTTCTTCTTTGATGTTTTTCATTACGATATTATCAACGCGAATATCTTCTACAACACCGCCTCTTCCGCGCGCTGCTTTGATACGGATTCCTCTATCTGTTCCATCAAAAACACAGTTTGAAATTGTGATTTTTTTGATCCCGCCTGACATTTCGCTTCCAATAACAACACCACCGTGACCACTCAACATGGTACAATTTGTTATGGTTACGTTTTCCGTCGCTTTTCCGTATTTACGACCGTCTTCGTCTCTTCCCGATTTTATGGTAATACAATCGTCTCCAACGCTAATGTGGCAATTCGAAATATGAACATTGGTACAAGACGAAGGATTAATTCCGTCTGTATTTGGCGAATGCGGATTAAAAATCGAAATTCCGGTAACGGTAACATTATCACAAAACTCCGGATTTATGGTCCAGAAAGGGGAATTTTGAAACGTAACGCCTTCGATCAAAATATTTTTACAGCCATAAGCCTGAAAGAAAGAAGGTCTAAAAAATTTCTTATCAATCGTTCTTTTATAATAATCAGAATAAACAATTCCTTTGTTTTGCTCTTCCCACATTTTCTGGTATTTCGTTTGCGGAATTGGTCCTTTTGCACTTTCAATTCTATATACTTCATTCCACCACGCTTTTCCTTGTCCGTCGATTACGCCTCTTCCTTTTATGGTGATATTTTCTGCATCTTTCGCATAAAATAATGGCGAGAAAGATTTCATTACCAAACCTTCGTAACGCATTTCTACATACGGTAAATAATCATCAAAATTGTCTGAAAACTTCAAAAGCGCTCCAGAATCCAAGTGAATTGTGATGTTGCTTTTTAGTTTTAAAGCACCCGTTAAATATTCCCCGGCAGGGAAAAAAATTGTTCCACCGCCATTTTTTGAAGCTTTTTCAATGGCATTCTGAATGGCTTCAGTGCATTTTATTCCTTTGTTGTTTCCGCCTTCGTTTAGGATATTCAGCCAGCCGTCGTTTGCGAAAGCGGTGTTGAATCCTGTAATGAAGCAGAGTACTATTATGATATTTTTGATTTTCATAGTTTTTGTTTTTTTCCTCATTTTGTCATTTCAACGCAGGAGAAATCTCCGTTAGTAGCTCCGCAACGAGAGTCTAATATTTGTCGAGATCCCTCGTTCCTCGGGATGACAAAATTGTGGGTAATGCCACGAATTCACGAATTACTTTTTACTAATTAGATCTCAAAATCAAAATCCAGTCATTTCCATCTTTTTTATCTCCTGATGGCTGAAATTCTTTTGTCCCTTTATTATCTACAATTCCAATTTTGGTCTCTTTTCCGTTTCTTGGATTATACCAACTTGCGGTTACTTTATCTCCAGAAATTTTTCCCATATTCAGGATCATTTTTCTGCCATTATAAGTATAAATCAAGGCATATTTTTCTCCTTTTGTGGCAACTAAATAATCGTATTTTTCTCCTTGATTGGCTATTAATGATTGATCCGGAACTCGTTCTAAATAAGGAAAACTCAATATTAGTTTTTTAATGTAAACCATTTGTCCGGCTCCGGGTGCGTTGATGGCAGAGCTCCATAATTCTTTGTTTCCGTACGCTGGTTTATCGCCTTTTCTAAACATTTGCATTACAGCATTATGGCCGTATGTATAACCTGCAGCTCCGGCAAAAACCGACCAATATCCGTAACGGCGAACATCATTATCCGTCCATTTTGGTTGTAAAGTGTCGTGCAAACCATGCGGAATTCCTTCGTAAGATGGTTCTCCGTCAAGTGTTGGTTTTGTTGGTTTTAAAGTTAAATCTCTCTGAACAAATTTGTAATTGTCTTCTTTGAAATTCGTTTTTATTGAATCCTGATCATATCTTCTGTGACCTGATTGAAACATGTTAAAATCCAGCCAACTTGCATTATGGTAATTTTCCGAAGAATCGGTTCTTCCGAAAGGATGAAAAGTCACCAACTGATCTGGATTATTTGTTTTTAGTGTATTTCCGATGGCGTTCCAGATATCCATAAACTCATTTCCGTGTGTGTCACCGCCGTTTAACCAAATCACATTGGTTCTGTTTTTATATCTGTCGGCTAAAAACTTCGCATATTTTTCTGCTTGTTCTTTGTTGACTTTATTTCCTTTTGAAACATTTGTTCCCCAAACGGGAACCATTGCAACGTAGATTCCATTTTTCTGAGCAACATCCAAAGTGAAATCTACGTGATCCCAATAATCATATTCATCTTTATTATTGAAATTATTTCCTGCAGTGGTTAAGGGTTTAGAAACGTCTTCTTTTATCAGGGCGGCATCTCCATAGACATTTACCGCGTTTATATTATGCAAAACCATTACCTGAACAACATTGAATCCTTTTGTTTTTCGATCCTGAAAATATTTATTTATGCTTTCTCTGTCTAATTTCCCAAACGTCAGCCAGCCTGTATCGCCCAACCAAAAGAATGGTTTTTCTTCTTCGGTTACGAAATAATGCTGGTTTTTTGACACTTTAATTTTCGGCAAATTGCCTTTTGTTTTTTCTGCAGATTGAGAATATCCGCTTTGCGCTGTTAGCAAAAAGCTTATACAAATTGTGTATAGATATTTAATTTTCAGATTCATCTTTGGTTGTTTTTTATTGTGTTTTTTGGGCTTGCCACGAATTGCACTAATTTTCTCAAATTAAATCTGTTTAATTTTTGTTTCACGCAGATTAAGCAGATTTAATTTGTGTAAATTCGTGAAATTCCTGACGAACTTTTCTTTTATTTTTTAATTACAAAAAGTACTTTTTCTTTTATTTCAGAAGCTGGAATTGTTATGTTTTTTCCTCCTTTGATATTTGCTTTTTTACTAAAATTTCCGGTTGCAGAGTTGATTGCGTACACTTCGAAATCTCCTTTGTAAGCTGATAAATCAATGGTTACTTCTTTTTCATTTTTGATGTAAAAAAGATAACTGTTTCCTTTATTTTCTAATGTCCAGATGTTGTCTGAGAACGTATTTCCTGCAACTAATTTCATTTGGCTTAAAGCCGAATAAAATTCCGGAAGTGCTATTTTTGGGATATTAGGCAATGAAGCTCCTCCCATTAATGCTGGCCATCCAAATCTTGATGATCCGTCAGTTGAATATAAAATTACTTTCTCAGGATATTTTTCTCTGTATTCACGAACAGCACGATACACCTGATCGTCTGTTTCTTTTCCGGTTTTTAATTTTCTGGCGTGTTGTCTTGGTGCTAGATTTTTACCACCTTCTGGCGCATAAGCCGATCCGTCTTCTTTATAATACCAGTAACGAATATCAATTGCATCAACTGTTTTGATTCTTTGGGCATCATTCAAAATAGCATCCTGAACATCTTTTGTAGCGCTTAAACCTATAATTGCTTTTTTACCCGTTTCGTTTTTCCATTTTTGAACCTCATCAATCCAGAATTCCATAAAGTGAAGCGGACCTGTATATTCGGCACTTGTTAACTGAATTACGTTGCTGTTTTCCTGAAAATTTTCTAATGATTTACGAATAAATCCCTGATGTAATTTTCTTCTTGCAGGATTTGTAACATCATAAAATTGTTCTGCCATGAAGATACGTTTATCGCCTGCATATGGCGGAGGCTCTGGAAATCCTGTGCTGTTTATATTGTTTGCTGAACGCCAAGGCGAGCTCGACCAATGTGCTCCGGCTTCAATGATATTATGTTGAAAATATTGCTGATTGATTAACAATTGTCCTTTGGTTTCTGTTAAATCAGCAAAAAGTGACAAGCGCTCCCAATACCAATCATTGAATTTTGTCAGGTCATATTTACTTAATTGGTCCCAGGCAAAATCCTGTCCGCTTCTGGCAAATGGCTGTTCGTAAAATGGCGGCCAAACATCGGCATCAAAACGGCGAACTCTTTCGTGATCGTCCATTCTTCTTTCATACCATAAACCGTAATTATGTTCTAAAGCGATCATATTTTTGGTTGTCAAATAATGAGAGACTTCGTCGATATTATCTGTAAATCCGGTTCCGGTTCTTCCCGGAACAAATCTGGTAATATCCGGCAATGACTTCGAAATATCACTATCTCTCAAACTTCCTCTCCACCACGGCACGCTTAATCGATTTCCGGCGATTATTTTATTATCGTAAGCAAGCCAACCATTTTTTACGATTACTTTTGTATTTGAAATTGTATTTTGTGCCGAATTTATCTTTAAATCATTAGCATTTTTAAGACCTGAATTGTTTGTGTCAATTGGATTTAATTTCGAAACTTCGGCTATCCATTCGATTAGACTTTCTTTTGGAGCAACTGAATTTTTAGTTAATTCCTGAGCGACTTCAACAGCCGGACTTGATGAAGGTTCTGAGCCGAGATCATAAATATGAGGATTTATGGGAAGTTTTTCCAATCTGCTTTCTAACTGTGTATAAAATAAACTTCTCGGATTGATATGACCGTTTACTTCTTTCCAATGACCGTCGCCAGCCATGATGCCGCCCCAAACCCCAAAAGCCCAGTTTTGTGCCGTTGGCGGATTATAACATTCTATTTTTGATGCTGATGTTTCCCAAATAACACTATTTGCGGCAGTCCAGCCTGCGCCTCTGCCGTTTTGTTCTCTGTTGTTGTAACTTAAAGCATGTCCGTCTATATAAGTAATATCAAATAAAACTCCGGTTGCCCAACTGCCAATGGCGCCGCTATTATTGAAGGGCAAATATGATTCGCATTGAATAAACACATTTGGACCCGTTGTTCCAAATCCTCCCACGGTAAAATCGTGATAACCGTATTCTGAATAACAACGTTGAAATAATGTTTGCTGGCCTTCGGTATAAAAAGTATGACGTCTAAAACCTGCGATTTCAGAAACGGGTTCGGTTGCAATACAATCTTCAACCGTAATTTGCTGTGCCGATTTTAAAAGTGAAACTGCTCCGCCTGCAAAATGCTTGAAACTGATTTGTTTTACCCAGGCATTTTTTGTGTTTTCAATACTAATTCCAAACCATCTGTGTTCTTCGTCTTTTGGTTTTGAAGTATCATAAGCTGATTTCAAAAGGATATTTTCGATTCCGATTTGCTCAATTCTTCCCGACCATGAAAAGGCTTTTACTTTTGCAGTTCCGTAAACGTCATCCAAAGTCATGGTTAATGGAGCGTTTAATGTTACTTCATTGCCATTGATTTTGGTTACAACTCTGTTCCAAGTAATATCCCAATCGTTTTTCTTCCAGCCAATCCAGCCTGTTTCTGCACCAAAGTCATCCATTTTTAACTCTTTAATCCAATTATCGGTTAAAGGTTTTGTGATGGTAATTTCATCAGATGGTTTTAATTTTGAGGCGTTTTTTAATTGAATTGTCTTTGTTCCGAGTGGTGTATATGTTGTATTAAATTCGAACGTTTCTCCAAACTTTTTATCATCAATTCCTAAAATTCTAATTACGGCTTCTCTTTTTAATCCGGTTCCTAAAAGAATAGTTCCGTTTTCATTGTTTCCGCTTCCACGTAAAACCACTCCGGATTTTCTAATGAATAAAGTTCCATTGATTTTAAAAATTCCTTTATCTAAAAGTATGGCTCCGCGAAGACCTGATTTATTTGGTTTTAAATTACTGACATAATCAATCGCTGCCTGAATTCTTTGAGTAGCATCTTCTTCTTGTTTTGGAACAAAAATTTTATTCTCAACATTCGGAATTGCTTTTTCTGAAGCCATATATCCGGCATACGAAAAATCAGGAATTTGATTTCCTTTTGTGTCTGAGGTAAAAGAAAGTTTTCCTTCTTTGGTTTTTACGATGTCTGGGAAATTGTTTTGTGCTGTGATATTTTCACCAAAAGACAGAGCAAAACACATTAAAAGTAATGTGTTTTTAAAGGAAGCAATATTTTTTAACTGATTAAAATTCAATTCAATACTATTTTAAAATTTACATTTTCACAATCTTGTCATTTCGACGGAGGAGAAATCAAACTAGAAGCTGAAAAAAGATTTGCGAATTACTATGTGTAGAATGGATTAAAATCCATCCCTACAATATGATCCGTTCCTCCGGAACTCTTATTATCTTTTTTCTTTTCTCTATATTCTTTATTCTATCTTCTAAATTTACTGCAACAACACTTTCGACAATGTATCCGTATTATTTTCAAATTTGGTCCAATCTACTTTTTTAGTCGGGTCGATTCCGTTAAAATATTTTTCAAGATTGGTATAACCATCACTGTTTGAATCCTTGTTTGCATCTGAAGCATCGTTTGGATTTAAACCAAATTTCTTTTCCCATGCATCCGCAATTCCGTCGTTATCAGAATCTTTATAGGCTTTTCCTTTGTATTCCGGATATCCTCCAACCTGATTTGGATTCGTGATAATTCCTTTTTTATAAGAGTCAGCAGGTAATCTTCTTTTGATAAATTCCTTGCCAATTGCATTTTCTAAACCATCTTTAACTTCAATTTTTCCTGTGCGCACTTGTTTGATTATTCTTTCGTCGACTGCATCTCTTTTTGGCAAGATTGCCCCAACATTATTCAATACAAATTCGTAGGCTTCTTCTGCTTTCATAATGGTAATATGAGGCATTGAAAACGGTTTTTGCTGTTTAATTAACTCTAAATAATTTTTAGTTTCAGCTTCTGAGTGATCTTCCAATTGTATGCCACCGTTCCAGTTATCTTTTGTAACCTCTGGAGAACCCACTATATAATTTCCGTCAACATAAGCTCTTCCGTATGTTTTTGGTTTCATATATCCGGATTCCGGTTTTAAAATTCTGTAACGAATTGGCTGATCTGTTGGTGTAATTGGCCCCGGCTTGAAATAATTATTAATGATGTTGAACATCGAACGATAATCTCCTCCGTCAAGAGAACGATTCCACCAATTGAAAATCACATTATTCACAAAATTAAAATCACCGTACATTCCGATAGATGCATTTCTTGAAATATTATCAGCCCACAAGTTACGCATAAATGTGCTGTTTAATCCACCAATTGTACTTCCAAAAGCATGATTATACGTATCTAAACCTTCTGATGAAATGGTATTTTGAATGGTAATATTACAAGCGGGTAATTTTTCAAGTTTTGATTTATCATTGGCCTGAAACTGATGTCTGTATAAGGAAATATTTTCGTCTAATCCCCAGCTTACAGAGCAATGGTCTACGATAATATTTCCGATTGGATTTCCGCCAAGTGCATCATCTCTACGAGTAACTTCTGTAGCCCCTCTGCGAAAACGCATGTATCTGATGATAACATCATGTGTATCTATTTCTAACGTTTCTCCGGCAATACAGATTCCGTCACCCGGAGCAGTCTGACCTGCAATGGTAACATACGGAGCACGCATGCTGATTCTCTTTTTTAACTGAATAATTCCTGAAACATTAAATACGATTGTTCTTGCTCCAACGGCTTCACAGGCTTCTCTGAAAGTTCCTTTTCCGCTGTCTTCCAAGCTGGTTACAACGAATATTTTTCCACCTCTTCCTCCTGGTGTAAAAGCTCCTCCACCTTCAGCTCCCGGAAAAGCAGGAATATCGGCATGAACAAAATCTTTAGGATAAGATGCCCACGGTAAATATGGTCGGCCTAATTTGGCTTCATCCTGAATTGTACTATAATTAGAATTCCAGATTTCGGCTAATCTTTTTTCTTCATCTGCTAAAATTGCATCGGTTTTATCCTGAAGCGGTTTTGGAATTTCTGGGTATTGTGCATAAGCTGTAGAGAAGAAAGAACAAAATGACAGGATCATCATTGTTCTTTTGAGGGTGGTCTTTTGTAAATTGTTTTTCATGAGAGTTAGTCTGAAATTTATAGTTAGACTAGTTTGACACTATAATTTATAAAAGGTTTAATTTAAAAATGTTAAAATTACACTTATTATAAAATTATCTACTATTCCTTCTTTTTATTCTTTTCTCTTTCTTCAACACGTTTGTGCCAGTCAGCACTTTCTTTGTTTAAATCGTAACCTTGTTTTGATAAATAATTATTGATTCTGCCTTTGTATTTACCAAACCATCCGTGTTTTTCTTTAGATGATCCACCGTCCATTGCATGTTCTCTGGCTTCAACAAGAGCTTTATAAATATAATCTTTTTGCTCTGCGGTTAAATTTGGAAGCATATCCTGATATCCTGCATAGGTTATTGGCAAAACTCCGTAAGTCATTCCGTCTTTTACTTCTGTAATTTTATCTTCAGATAATTGCGATCCTAATTTTTTCAAATAGGCTTTGTGCAGTTTCTCGATATCCTTGTCAGCTTTAGCTTTTGCTTTATCTATTTTTTCGTTTTGCTTTTCTTTGGCTAAACCGGCGTCTTCTTTTATTTTTTTGATTTCAGTATCTCTTGGATCCTGAATGGCAGTTAAATCTCTGAATTGCTGCGCTATAATATCCGTAACTGCTTTTTCTTTTGCAGGATTTGCCAACTCTAGTTTTGCTACAATTTTAGCGGCTCTTTCGTTGGTAACTTTTATATATTCGGGATCTAAATGCTGTTGTGCTATTCCACTAATAAATGCGAATAACATTATCAACAAACTTGTTTTTTTAATTGATTTCATTTTTAATAAATTATAAATTACAATCATTTTTATATAATCTACTAAATCTGCGTGTTAATTTTTTTCAAGCAGATTTAGCAGATTTAAGCATATTTTTATTGATACTTAAGCAATTAATCTTGTAAAGACTTCGTTAAAGTCTCCTGATTATTGCTTAAATCTTTCCAGTCTGTTTTTTTAGCTGGATCAATTCCGTTGATATAATCTTCAATGTTTGTATATCCGTCATTGTTTGAATCTAATTTAGCATCGGCTGGATCATTTGGATTTAATCCGTGTTTTTTCTCCCATTTGTCCGGAATACCATCTTTGTCTGTATCTACATAAGGTTTTCCTTTGTATTCTGGATATCCGCCAACTTGCGAAATATCGGTAATAATTCCTTTTTTATAAGAATCCATCGGTAAACGTCTGTGTTCGAACTGATAGAATTCTTTTTTCTCTAATCCTTTTGCATATTCAGGAACTCCGGTTTTTACTGTTCTTACGATTCTTTCGTCAACTTTATCTCTGATTGGCAATGTTGCTCCAACATTTTTCAACACATATTCATAAGCTTCATCGGCTTTCATAAACGGATGAAACCATGGCATTGGGAAAGGTTTGTCTGCTTTCATTTTATCGAAATAAACTTTGGCTTCCTCATAATTCATTAATTCGCCTTTTTTATTTTCGATTTGAATACCACCGTCCCAGTTATCTTTTGTTACTTTTTCGTTGTTGTTTACGATATTTCCGTTTACATACGCTCTACCAAAAACCATGTAAGGCAATTTGCTTCTTCCTGATTCAGGTTTTAAAATTCTGTAGCTAATTGGCTGTGTCAAATCGGTCACTGGTCCTGGTTTGTAGAAGTTATTGATGATGTTGTAGTTTGCTGTATAATCTCCACCATCTGTTGATCTGTTGTACCAGTTAAAAACTACATTGTTTGCAAAATTAAAAATTCCGTTCCAACCAATCGAAGGGTTTCTTCCGGCATTGTTTGCCCACATATTTCGAACAAAAGCACAATTTTCTCCACCTAAAGTACTTCCAAAAGCATGGTTATAAGTATCTAAAGCTTCACCGAATAAACTGTTTTGAATTGTGATATTTACAGTTGGTTTCTTCTCATCCGGATAACCTGCACCCGGGCTGTACATGTGTCTGTAAATTGACATGTTTTCGTCTAATCCCCAAGTTGCAGAAACGTGATCGATCATGATGTTTCCAACAGGATTTCCTCCAATGGCATCATCTCGACGACCTACGAAAGTTTCTCCTCTGCGGAAACGCATGTGTCTGATAATAACGTCGTGTGTATTGATCCAAACTGATTCTCCGGCTACACAAATTCCATCTCCGGGAGCAGTTTGACCTGCAATAGTAATGTAAGGTGCGCGAATAATTAACGGACTTTTGATTCTAATAATTCCCGAAACATTAAAAACTACAATTCTTGCTCCTCCTTTTTCGCACGCTTCTCTTAAAGTCCCGGGTCCGCGATCTTCAAGACTTGTAACGGTGTAAATATTTCCGCCACGACCACCAAAAGTGTACATTCCTCCACCTTCTGCTCCAGGAAATGCAGGAATCTCTGCCTGAGGTAAATCGTTTGGTCTTGATGCCCACGGAATAAAAGGTTTTCCATGTTTTGCTTCTTCCTCTATAATTACAAGTGCTTTTTCCCATGCTTCATTAGAAAGTTTGTCAGCCTCATCCATAATTACTTTGGATTGTGCCTGAACTTCCGGACTTATTTTGGGATACTGTGCAAAACATTGGAAACTTCCTAAAAACAATAGGAAAAGACCCGATAAAGTGAAATTTTTCATACTAATTTTTAATTATGGTAATTCTTTTTAAACAAATCACCTGTATTTTTTAGAATACAGGTGATCGGTTTTATAATTCTAAATAATCATTTTTGATTAAAGTTTATTCTTGATAATTGTAAGTTCCTGCACCTCCAGTGGCATCACTCCAACCAACTGTTTGCAATAACCAAGGATTAGAAGTTAAAGCAGTGGTATTTAGACCACTTATATAGTAATTAGGATTAAATTTAATTGAAACCGGAGCTCCACTAACATTATCCATTGCTGTAACTAAAGTTGCACGAACAAAATTATTATTGTAAAATGTCGCCAAAGTTGCTAATTGTGTTTCAAAATTAGCCGCATCAGGATCTGCAACTACACCTGTGCGTAAAGTTGTCAATGGATCAGCAGCTGTTGCAGTGGATTTGAATTGCAAATAATTTCCTGTACGTTGTGTACCATTAATAGGCGCTAATCCTAATTTACTAACAGTGCCTCCACTAAGCCCAGGAAGTGCCGCATTATCATAAAGCATCCATCTTTGAACATCCCAAAAACGTTTTCCTTCGTAAGCTAATTCAACTCTACGCTCATATAATACAGCTTCAATAGCAGCATATTTATCTACTAATGTACCTATTCCATAATTATTTCCTGATGGAATACCAACACGAGCCCTAATTTTTCCTAAATAAGCTAAAGTATTACCTGTTTGTCCTAATGCTGCATAACATTCAGCAATATTCAATAACAACTCTGCATAACGGTATTCCATAATATCTGTTGGTGAAAACTGAAAATTGTTTGCATTAGTAGCAGTTGTATTTGTCATTTTTCTAACAAATGCAGGACTTGCTGATGTCGTATTAAGATCATTAAAATAAGCTTTATTTGCGTTATCTACCCAGCGATAAGACCAAAGAACTGCGTTAGCATTCTCTTTATATCCCCATTTCACACCAGAGAAAGCAAATGTTCTGTAAAATCTTGGATCACGGTTCACAAAGAAAGTAAAATCATTATATCCATTTGCAGCAGTAGGTCTTCTACCATCTCCTAAAGGAAATAAATCGATCATTTCTTTAGGAGCCGAAACACCACCAGTTCCTCCCTGGCTTGGTAGACGTATTGATTTTTCCCAGTTATTGTTTACATTCAAAGTTATGTCAGCATTTGCATTCCCTAAAAGTTGAACAGTAATTGCTTCTCTGCACTTAACATTGTCAATTAAAAACATGGCATCCCAATCTTTTATTGAACCTCCGTACAATCCGTAACCATCGGCTGTTAATTGCGTTTCTGCTGCCAGTCCAGCATCTAGGGCTGCTTGCCAACGTTCATTAGATCCATCCCAATTTTTATTAAATAAAGGGCTTGCGTATGTTAGTAATACTCTGGATTTTTGAGCCAAAGCTGCACCTCTTGTAAAACGTCCGTAATTTGCAGAGTCCCAATCTCCTGGTAATAAACTCGCAGCCATGTCTAAATCTGCTATTATTTGCGCTACTACCTCTGATACTTTTGCTCTAGGGAGTTTAATAGCCGGATCATCTACAGATGGTTCCATAACAGTTGTGACGATAGGAACACCTCCATAAGTACGCATAAGATCAAAGTATTGGATAGCTCTCAGATAATACATTTGCCCTTTTGCACGATCACGAAATGTTTTATCTAAACTAGCTCCTTTTACATCAATATCTGTAAGTAAGTTATTACATTCTCTAATTCTCGTGTATGCATTATTAATAATACCAGTACCAATTTTGGCCCCAAAATAATCTTTTGCAAGCTCTGAAGTATTAAGGAGTTTACCTGGATTGGTATAGTCCTGAACTCCACCCTGTTCTTCTGTTAGTTTGGTATTCACATCATTATAAACTCCAATTACACTCGATGTTGGTGATTTATAAGCTGCAAAAAAATCAAAGTACTGATTATCAACATAAGCTTGGACACGTTGCTGGCTTTGATAAAATGAATCATCGTACTGTCCGATAGGTTTAACCTCTTCCAGGAAATTGTCACTGCATGACACTCCTAAAACAAGTATAAGTCCTAAAGTTATATATATATTAAATTTTGTTTTCATAATTACAATCGAATTTAGATTAGAATGACATGTTGAAATTAAGTGACCATGATCTAAGAGTAGGATAACCTGCAGAAGAATTATCGTACATGTTTCGATAATGATCAGGATAAGGATTATATAGATCCCAAAGATTATTACCCGTTATACCTAGTGAAATGCTTTGCACTTTAGTATTAGCAAAAACTTTTTTAGGAATTTCATATGCTACAGTTAAATTTCTAATAAAACAACGGAAAGTATTCAGCTGCCAAAAATCAGAAGGACTTAACACTCCTGTTTGTGCCAAATTGGGATATTTACCATTTGGATTATCAGCTCCATACATATCATTCCAAAAAGTTTCACGTGCCCACATGTTATTAGCACTAGAAGTCCCCTGATTAACCAGGTCAACAAAAGTTGCTCCTCCCCAAGAAGTTGCTATTTGAGTTCTAAAAGATAAACCGCTATATTTCATACCCAAGTTAGTATTAAAGCCATATGTTCTGCTGCTTTTTGCTAATTTAGCATAATCATTTCCTACAAGAATCTGACCATTTGGTCCAGTAAGAGTTCCATCAGCATTTAATACACCAGCAACATCCTGATAAGCCAATGAACCTTTCTGAATTTTAGTAGGATCAGTTATTCCTAAATAACTTGGAGTACCGCCAACTGCAGCTGCATTTTGAGTTAAATAGTTCCAATAATTTGTAACGTCCTGATCTGTACGCAAGATACCATCTCCTGTAGAGGTTTCATTCCATGTTTTAAATCCCCATACTGGATTAAATCCTTCTGAATACCCCTCTCTACGTACATTATTAGATGGAAGTAAATTTCCCTGATCTGGATATCTTACAATTTTATTATCTGCATAGCTAAAATTCACGCCTACATCATAACTTAATTTAGAATTTACTTTATCACTCCAGTTAATACTAAGTTCTGATCCCCATGCATCAACTTGCGCATAATTTTGTTCTGCAAATGCTCCACCAACAGAAATTGGTACACCAGTGGCACTACCCATGTCAGTTAACATATCTTTTGTTATATCATAATAGAAATCTGTAGTAATCTGCAATCTGTTTCTTAAAAAAGCCAAATCTAAACCAACATTGTGTTTTAACGTCGAGTCCCATTTTGCATCTCTGTTTGGATTTACTTTAGGAGTCAATCCTGATCCTAACTGACCTCCATTTGGTCCAAATCCCCAACCTTTATTAACAGTAAGATCATAATATTGATACCATTTGAAAGGCTGAAGATTATCCTTTCCGGTTTTACCAATAGAATATCTTAATTTAAGGAAATTAACTCCTGGTAGATTTCTTTCAAACCACTCTTCTTTAGAAGCTACCCAACCCAACTGAAGAGAAGGAAAAGTTCCCCAATAGTTTTCTGGTGCGAACTTTGTAGAAGCATCACTACGTATAAGAAATTGTACTAAATATTTTGACTGATAGTTATAATTCAAAGTTCCAAAATACGAAAGTGTTGCATTGTTTCCTTTTAGAGCTGTGGAATTACCAGTATCTGGTTTTCCAGCAGTACGCCAATCACCTAAGTAATCTTTGGGAGTATCGAAAAAAGCTACACGGGTACTTTGCCATTCAGACTCAGATCTTTCAATACCAAACATTGCACTAACCTGATGACTTCCAAAAGTTCTGTTATAGTTGGCAAAGAAATCCGCCTGAGTACTCTTAGAAAAGTTACTATTATAATATACTCTCGAGTTTCTAACGTTAGTTTCTATAGCATAGTCAATAATACCACCTATCTCTGGATTTTTAATCGTACTACTTGGATAGGCAGCACTTGCAAGGTGATTATCCTGCAATTGATAATTTGTGATTCTTGCTAGGTCATAAGGCAGCTGAATCTGTTCAGAATAAGTAGAGTTTTTAGTTCTTGCAAAAGTTGCTTTAAAAGACAGACCTTTAATTGCTTCTATTTTATAATTTAAGGAAGCATTAACATTGAATGAACCATCATCTGTTGTTTGGTGTGAGCCATTATTCAAGTTGGCAAAATAATTCCATCCTGCGATATTATTATTTGCATTTGCACTTCCGAAATTTTTATTTGTATTAGGAAATGGAGACATATAATACTGTTTACCATCTACTGTCGTTTCCCATGGAATAAACTTTGGCATATGCACCAAGTATCCGTAATCAGCCTGTTCACCACCTGCAGCAGATCCATAGCTACCATCACTAATATTAGCTGATGCCTTAGTAAATGATTTATCAATAAATGCAGTTGTTCCGGAAATAGAAGCAGATAAATCTAAATTTTTTGCAATTTTTGCATTAATTCCCGTACGATAATTCCACTTGTCATACTTTTGATAACCGAGATTAGCATCTTGCGTTAAATAAGTAGCGCCTGCAAAATAAGTTATATCTTCAGTACCTCCGCTTACATTAAAGGAGTGCTTTTGTTGAATAGCCGGTTTCCAAGCCTCTTTTAACCAATCGTAATTAAGACCTTTCATTTGTTCCAATTCTGCCTGAGAAAACAAACTTGCTGGAGCAATTGTTGGGTTTTGACCAGTTAAATATCTATTATTAAAAACCCCATACTCATAAGCACTCATTGTTTTAGTATGACTAACAGCATCATTAATTACAAATTGGCTGTTGTAACTAAACTTAGCTTTACCAGCTTTTCCTCTTTTAGTTTTAACAATAATCGCACCTTGAGAAGCACGAGAACCGTAAATTGCTGCTGATGCATCCTTCAAAACAGTGATACTTTCAATTTCTGAAGGATCCAATCTGTTAAAAGCGTCTAATGTAGCCTTACCTGTAGCAGGGTCAACCTGAACCATATCATCAATTACAACTAAAGGTATAGTTGAGTTTCCATCTTTTGAAAAACCAAATGTCTGACGAATTTGAATACTGGCAGCATCTCCTGGACGTCCTGAACCTCCTGTAACAGCAAGTCCTGGAACTAATCCTTTTAATGCGTCAGATAAATTTGTTACCGGCAAATCCATTAAATCATCCGGTTTAATAGTTGCTATAGCTCCTGTAAGTTCTTTTTTCCTTTGAGTACCATAACCAACTACGACAATATTTTCTAACTGATTAGAATCTTCTGCTAAACTGGTATTAACAATAGTACGTCCATTTAATGCTATTTCTGCTTTTTTCATTCCCACGAAAGAAAATACCAAAGTTGAACCGGTTTTTACTTTAATTGAATACTTTCCGCTGTAATCAGTTGTAACGGAGTTTTTAGTAGATTTTTCTGTTACATTTACACCAGGTATCAGACCTCCGAAGCTGTCCGTAACAGTTCCTGTTACAGTTACATGGGTTGTAGTTTGAGCATAACTCACTATGCTCATTAGTGCAAACAAAAGAAAACTACATCTCTTTAAAAGTGCTTGTTTCATAAATGTTTTTTGTTTTTGGTTAGTTATTAGTTTTAGTCAGTTTTAAAATAAATAAACATGATTGCATTTTTGATTGTTTTAACATTAAGCCTTTAAATGTTAAAAATACATTTATTTATTTGTGATCCAAAAATATAACGATTGCGTATTACAAGTATCCTGTGCTATCCTGTCTCAATACTATTATCTGAAAAAAAACTATCTAAAAAAACAATATTAATAAAAAAAAGAAAGAAAAAATGTACGTAAAGGAAAAAATCCAAAAAAGGTTTGAACATAATTAAATATCCAAACCTTTTTTGAGTAAAATATAGAAAAATAATCAGTGAAATTAATTGTATACTATTTATTCACTAAATAAATATCTACCTACAACTGAACTTGAGAAGGTTAGAGTGAATCTTTTTATAAGAAACAATTAAAATAAACAATACAAATCTGAATAAAAACCTTACAGGATACAAAAAACAGTTGAAAACGCTAAATGTTAAATCTTAATGAAAATTTATCTGATTTTTTAACTTTTAAATGTAAATTCTTATTAATGTCTTTTTGTAATCGTTTATATCTTGAATTTAATGTGACATCCAAACCGTCATTTCGCCTTTCCATTGTTTCCCCAAGCAAAATAAGTTTCAGATTAATTTTTGCTTATTGGCTGTTATAATTTTTTATTGATTCTAATACCAATCAACACTGCCATCGTTTTTTAGTAAAAAAATCTTTCTTAGGTTACTTGATTCATCAATAAAACGATATAAGGTGTTAGTTACTAAAATTGAATTTGAAATAACACTCCATTCATTTATTTTTTTAGACTCTACACTTATTTTTTGACAAAGCTCCCTGTCCGTTCCAAATTCTAAAATTTTTACGTTATTCTTTGCGTTTTTTAATTCTTTATTTACATAGTTATTTAAATCAATAGCCTTTTTAGATTTTAACGAGCTTAAATAAAGTATTTCTCCCAATCTGTTAACTAAAAAAGGTTCATTTAATTCTTGCAATGCAGAATAACGATATTTTGCCAGACAATACAAATTATCTTTAGCTACATTTTTAAATATTGCAGTTGATTCATTTGGATTATATGAATAACTCATTGGCATCCACCAATTATTCTTCCAAATACACAAATAAACAGGCTCCTGATATTTTTTTTCTAATGGTATTTCTAGATTTTCAGTTTCAAAATACTCTGAAGTTACATCAAGTGTATTGTTTTCAAAAAAATCTGGATGAATAAAATTATTTTCACTTTTAATTGAATTATCTCGCATCACAGCAAATTGCTTTCTGTAAACTTTTGGGGCGTTTTTATAGGGTAGATTAAAAAAGCCAGGACCATTGTTAGACAAGGCATCGAAAGGATATTTTTTTTGTTTTTTTGTATCAAGTACAAAGCACCAACCGTGTCCTACATCATTTGAAGCTCTTTTATATGGAATTCCATCAAAACCACTAGGAATTCCGAGAGCACGAAGTGCAAAAACTACTAAATTGCACATATCATCACATTTACCTTCTTTATCAGCTAATAATTCTGAATACGAACGTACCTTTTTTTGACCGAAATATCTATTCCCTCCAAATCTAAATCGTTTCTGGTAAATATTATCTATGTATCGTCCAGCAGCCAAAACAGTAGTAAAATTGTAAATAGAATCTTTTTGCGCTTGCGAAAAATCACCTAAGATCTCTTTTCTCCAAGATTCTAATTTTTCAGTACTTACTCTGTACGGCAGAACATATTCGTAAAAATCGGCATCAGATATACTTCTACAAAAGGGACTCTTTTCTTTCACATCAAATGCACTATCAATATTCTCTATTAAAAAATTAGCAGAAATATGTTTTGAATCGGGAAGAAAAGTTTCTCTTTCTTGCAATTTTCCTCTAGTTTTAGCAACTGAATCCAACCATTTTTTTTGGGTTGTTTCATCTTTGAAATTAGAGATGTTATAGTTAACAACAGTACCTTTACTGTCTACCCAATCTATTAAAACAGTACCTTTCTTACCTATATTGGCAATTAAAAATAATGCGGCATGCAATTTATCTTGATTGCCTTCCTTTATATAGTGATTGATAACAGCCGTTAACTCTGGTTCATTTTTAATTGCTTTGACCAAAGCATTTTTATCAATTTGTGAATAACAATTAAATCCAAAATAGAATATTGTAAAAAATGTAAAAAAGTATTTCATGAATTTTGTATTATAAATAACAGAAGCACCAAACCTACCATTTGGAACTTCTGTTATTGTTACATCTACTTGTTAGTTTTGTCAATTATCATATACATTAATGATTTGCTTTAAAGTCTTATAATAAAAACATCTTTTTACAAATCAATTCTTGTAATTGATAAAATTTCTCCAGTATGAGAATTTATTTCAATTTTGTATTTGACAGGAACATTGTATAGTACATTGCCTCCATTAACTTTATACCTATTTTCTCCTTCATATTCTACTATTGAAATTGAATTTTCAAAATAATTATTATATGATTCCATCCAATGATCTGTATTAGTCGAATCTACCCAATAGGACGAAAAATTAGATAAAGGTGAAGGAGATACTCCATTTACATAATAGAATGGAATGGCTGAATTTCTATTAAGTAGTTGCTCTATTTCGATATTCAAAGTAAAGACATTTGTTATAATTTTAACATTTGTTCTACAGCCTTCTCCATAATTATTGTTAATAATTGGCGGACTTATTTCATATGTTTCTGCATTCACATACGTTAAAAAAGTACCTGGGGAAAAATTCATATTATTGTAAAATACTCCAGAATTGGGGTTCTCAGGGTTTTCAATACCTGGTAACGGTGGTTGTGGGTTTGGTGGAGCAGGTTGATCATCTTCCCAACATACCTCTTCATATACAGGAAGTATAATTAACCTGGTAGTATAATAGCAATTTGTTGATTCAAGATTCCCATCACATTCCTCTTCTGTCGCGTAGAATGACACATAAAAACCTGTCCAACGCTGGGCACAAATTTTGAGTGATTTAGCAGTAGATGTTCCAAACATTTCAGACAACTTTTCTTCACTTGCTTTTCGTTGAACCAATCCTGGATTTCCATTTTTTATTCCCAAAATACTTGCATCCAATGCCATAAAATATCCCATCCACGTTCCTTTGTTCCAAAAAGGCAGTTTGCTGGCTGTATTTAACTGCGTACGAGAAGTCATATCAAAAGTAGTTTTACCTTTATCATCTTTAACTAATGCTAGTACTCCAATTACGTTTTCTTTGTCTATGCTTAAAAAAGGTACAAGAATTCTTTTCTTATTATCAATCAGTAAGAATTTTGCTTCTTGCCATAATACTTCATTTTTAGCAAGTCTTCTTTCTAGTGATTCACGGTATTCACCGCTTTTTAGATCTTCTATAACATTTTTTAAAACGGTATTATCACCATCATATACCCAGACATTATCCGGATTGATGGTTTGGACTTCATCTTTTTCTACTTTATCAACCGCACAGGAGGCGGATAGGATAAGTAAAAATAGCATTGCAAATTGTTGCAAATTTTTAATCATAATTTTCAGGTTTAAGGTTAATAAATAAGGTTTGATATTAGTTGCTTCTTAGCTTTGTGCTTAATGCGTAATACTTCGGAACTTGGGATTTTAATAGCCGTTTCAATTATCTTTTTTGCATAGTAATTAGATTTATTTATATCACCTCTCCTATTATAAAAGTCCAGTAATTCCTCTAATGGTAAAAATAGGTGAGGTGAAACAAAATGCATTCTTAAATAATCAGTTTCTGCATCTTTATAGTTTCCTAAACTTTCGTTTATCCGAGCAGTTTTTTTATATAATCCGGTAATGCTGGTTAGATTTTTTGCTTTTTCATAATAAATCAAAGCTGTCTGAGGATTTTTTTCTTCTATGACATTCGCATAATGCGTTAAAAACGCAGCTTCGTGCTCTAGCCTGGTAAAGGCATAGATGTAAAGGGTGTTGGATAAATCGGGATCGGAAAATTGTAGCTCGCTGGCTTCTTTCCAAGCCTTGAAACCCTTGTATTGATAATTGCATGCAAGGAGCAATAAGCAGCCTAGTAAACAAAATATTACTTTTTGAAAATTAACATATGTTGTAATATTTGGAAATAGGTTTGGATATTTCTCCAAACCTATTTGATTGAGCAAAAGCAATTTGAATGGTAAAAATTGAAGAGGGAATGAAAATTGAGCAAATACTAAAATCGCAGAATACAGACATAAAGAAGCAATTGACGAATTTTTACATATATATACAGAAAGCCCTTCATTAGATTTTAATAACCAAAAAAGACATGTACAAACTAGTACAATCCCTAAAATTCCATTTTCGATTACAAATTTTAAAAATTCATTAAAAGTTTGTTCAGTATTTCCTGCAAGTAAAATCTCTTGATTGGTTCCTCCATTCATAAAATAATTGGCTTGAAAATTAGGATAATCTACATCAAAAAAACCATAGCCAATACCTATAAATGGATTTTTAAAAAAGGATAAAAAAGATATTTTCCAAATTAGTATTCTGCCATAAATAGAATCTGCACCTTTATTAAAAAAAATAAAACATAAAATGGGTAGAATGAGAAAAGAAATATACTTTAAATTTTTCCAGTGTATAATGCCTTTAAATAAAAACAAAACAAATAAAGCAACTACTAAAGATAGCATTGCTGCACGTGATGCACTTTTAATGAGCACCATACAGAGTGTTACAGCAACTAAAATATAGACTATTAACTTTAAGTGATTTTTTAGAATTTCTTTTTGAACTAGTTCAAAAAAGACCAATGACAAAATTGCCGCGATGAAACCTCCCAAAGGTGCGGGATTTGAAAAATTGCCCAACATATGCCAAAAGGAATTTGATGAAGGAATTTTTCCCGAGAGCTGAAGCAAACTATATATCGCCAATAAAAAACCTACCATTATTACAAAATTATGGTAGGTTTTAAATTCTTCTTTTTTTAAATTAATTGTTTTTATTGAAAGATAATAAAAGATTAGCGAAACTGTATTTAAAACATGTATCTCATTAAATGAGGTAAGTTTGAGGGCACGAGAAATCAGTACAAAGATTAAAATAGAAACAACAGCGACATCGACTTTGCCTAATTTTAAAGGTCCTTTTGAAAATACAAAAAAAAATGTAGCAATTAAGAGAACAAAAAATAATTGGTAATATTCATACTCTTTCGCAATCCAAAAATCAAAATTGTAATTATAAATCAAACTTAAACAAAGGGCAGTTGCTAAAAAAAAGACAGCTAAAAAATTTAATTTTAACACATTCATATTTTATGTTTTATATCTCACAGGGCTAATATATAAAACATTTCTTAAATAAATACTTAATAAATTAAGATTTACTTTGTTAATTATGTTAAATTGTTATATTTATAACTTTTATCAAAACAAAAAACTTCTAGCTTTTTATAAATTTGTTCTGCGTTCTATCAGAGTGAAATCCTACAAAATAGCACCGAGTCAGTGCTTATAAACAAGATTAATGCGCCATCCAAACCGTCATTTCTGCTGCATCATGGTTTCCCCAGGCAAAATAGGGGATCAATTTTAAGTTATATTCCTTGCTTTTCTTAGCAGATACAGGTTGATACAGTTTTTTATCCCAAGAACTATCCTGATCAATTAAAGAAGTGACATTAATAGTTAGTAATTTTCTATTATGCAATTCAATAAAATTGGTGGTAAAGGTAGAATTCGCATTTAAAACCACTTTATTTATACTAGTATTTGCAGGAAGCTGATCTGACTCTAAACAATAAACAATTGGTCCTCTTTTTACCGCAATTTGATTTTTAACTTCTTCTACCAAAGGATTTGCCTGCATTAATTCAACCGGCATCGGAATATTCAATTCGATAACATCACCTTTTTTCCACTTCTGATTTACTTTCGAATAACTTCCTGAAGTAACCTCAGCATCTATTTTTTTATTATTAATAGAAATTACAGCATTCTGACTCCAACCCGGAATTCGTAATAAGAAAGATTGTGCCTCTTTTGGAGCTTTTACAACCTTTAATGTAATTTTTCCGTCCCAAGGATAATTGGTTTGTTGTTCAATTTCAATTCTCTCACCGTTTGGCAGGGTAGTTTTTAAAGTATTGCTTCCGTATAAATTAACGTACAAACCTTCTTTTGAAATACTGTACGCATAATTATTAACCTCAGCGATCGTACGTGTTACATTCGGTGCACAACAATTTGACAGGGCAATATAACCTTCACGCTGTTTACTCCATCTTTGCTTAAAAGGCAAATCTTTAGAAACATTCAATGGATTATTGTAGCAGAATTTCGTTCCTCCTAAACTCATTCCTGATAAAACACTATTATAAAGTGCTAACTCCACAATATCTGCATATTTGGCATCGCCGGTAATTTGAAGCATTCTCCAATTCCATAAAACATTTCCAATATTCGCGCAGGTTTCGGTATGAGCCGTTGCATTTGGTAATTGAAAAGGTCTCCCGTAAGCCTGATGAATTTTTTGCACATCTGTTGGATTATACGAAGTTCCGTCTGGTGAAACTCCGTCATATAAAGAACCGCAAGCTCCCGTAATGTACATTTTACGATAGGTCACATCGTCCCAAATGGATTCTAAATTATCTAGTAATTTCTTTTCTCCGGTTTCAGCATATAAATCAGCTACACCTGCATAGAGATAATTTGCTCTTACGGCGTGACCCATTGCGGTGGTTTGCTGTCTAAACGGAATTCTATCCTGATTATCATCGGTTCCGTCGTTTGTTGTTCCTCTAATATCAATAAGGTTATTGGCTAATTCAAGATATTTCGGATTTTTAGTCGTGCGATACATCTCCACAATTCCCATATAGTGAGAAGGGCAAATCGCATTTCGGGCCAATTCAGGTGAAGCTTTTTTGTAGAAATCATATAAATAATCGGCTACTCCTTTTGCGATATCAAGAAAATTAGTCTTTCCGGTCGCGCGGTAATGGATACAAGCAGCAGTCATTAAATGTCCCATGTTGTATTTTTCAAAACCCAATTGTTTTTTTACTTCTTCGGGCCCCAAAGTTCCCCAGCGTTCGTCAATTAAAACCGGTGTATGAATGTAACCGTCTTTGCGTTGCACTTTTGCAAAAAGCGCAATGGCTTTATCCATTTCTGCATCTAATTTTTTATCTTTTGTAACAGCATAAGTAGCTGCCATTCCTTCAAAAATTTTATAAAAATCACCATCATGAAAAGATGGTCCTTTAAAAGTTCCTTTGCTTTCTCCTGCTGCAATTTCAAAATTTTTATAAGCGTGCGAAATCGAATCGTTATGATACAAATCCCACATATAAGGCAAGGTGCTTTTGGTCTCAACATCAAATTGCTCCTTCCAAAAACCACTTGTCCATTTCACATCTTCTAAACTCACACTTTGTAATTTAGAATAGGGGCTGTTTGAATTTGCTACTAAACCTTTATTCTGAGCAAAAAATGAGGTTGAGATTAAAAACGTTGATATGATGATATTCTTTTTCATTTTGAATATAGTATTGTGATGATTTGGAACGCGGATTACGCGGACTAAAACGGATTTTTTATCTGCTGAATCTGCGTGCGAATTATTTTTTCACGCAGATTTAAAAAGATTTTAGCAGATTTATTTAAATTAAAAAAAATCTGCGTGGATCTGCTAAAATCTGCCAAATCTGCGTAAAATCTTATTTTACAAAGAAATTTATTGTACGGCTCATTGAATCTCCATCAGCATCTTTTACTGTGATAACGACAGATGCAAATCCTTTTTCGATAGCTGTAAATTCAATGTCTTTTCCTTTTAAAACTACTTTTCCATTTTTAAGATCTGAGAAAGTATAAACTGGTATTTTCTCGTATCCTTTAAAATAATCCGCTGCCGAAAGTTCTTTCTTTTCTCCTGAATTAATGAAAAAATGAGGTTGTGCCATCCAATCTAAATATTCATCCAATTGTGTAAAACCATCTTTGTCTGCATCCAAATTTGTATCAGCAAAATCTCCCGCTTTAGAATTTTCATTCAATCCTTTTGCAGTTTCCCACCAATTTGGTAATCCGTCGTGATCTGTATCCCAATCTGCTGAACGTTTTTCAGTTGCATATTCTCCTAAGTCACCTAAATCTTTTTCAGAATCAATCATACCTCCTAAGCCGCTTTTGCTTCCTTTATAAGTAAAAGTTCCTTTTAAAGTTTCCTCAATGATTCGGTTATCATGTTTATCAAAAAATGGTTCACTCGCTCCTACATCCGAAAGGACATTTTTATAAGCTGCCGTTGCGCTTTCTGTTTTTACATACGATTCAAAGAAGGGTTTATCCACAAAAGTTTCATATTTCACAATTTCATTATGTGAAATCGTAGATGTTCTGCCTTTCTCCTGCGTTTTCTCATCAAAATAACCCTGCATGATATTTCCATCAAAATAATAACGTTGCATTCCTTTTCCAACACCTTCATGTTGTGCATTCAAAGCGAAGAAATATTTGGTAGATGCTCCTGGTTTGTAATAATTATTTACAAAGTTAACTTCATTGGCACCTCCGTCAGTTGTTCTTTGCCCCCAATTGTAAACGACATTATTTCTGATATCCAGTCTTCCAGTGTAATATCCATCTCCGTTCAAACCTCCGCCAATACTCCAGTTTCTTCCGTAGTTATGTGCTAGTAAATTATGATGAAAACTACCTACATCGCCACCAATTGTAGCAGCAAATCCGTGCATTTTTCCTTCTGGATATTTATCATGTCCTGCCACATTCAATGCTTCAGAAATTAACGTACGCTGCAAAGTAATGTTGTGTGCGCCACGCGAACTGAAAGATTCATCAATGGTCCAGCTGATAGAACAGTGATCAATAATACTATGATTGGCACCGGTTAATCCCATTCCGTCATAGGTTTTTCCGCTTCCAATTCTCACTTTCAAAAATCGGATTATACCATCATTTCCGGTTAATCCAACAGGTGCTTTGCTAATTGTAATTCCTTCACCTGGTGCCGTCTGTCCGGCTATCGTGATGTACGGATTATTTACTACCAATCGATCTGTCAATTTTATATTTCCCGAAACATTAAATACAATAGTTTTTGGACCAGTTCCTTCGTTTACAGCTGCGCGAAAACTTCCGGGACCGCTATCATCCAAATTCGTAACCTCAACTACTCTTCCGCCTCTTCCACCTACAGCAAAACGTCCGTAACCTTCAGCGCCCGGGAAAGCCAATTGTGCAGGTTTGAATGACCAAACGGTTCCTAAAGTTGTATTTCCTTTTGCATCGATTTCGTCAACACGCCAGTAATAGGTTGTCATGCTGTATAAATCAGCAACTGCAAATTTAGTGTCTGTTTGTTTTCCTTTAAATTCCGATGATTTATCAGTAGCGTCTGTAACTGCTTTTAAATTTGTTCCGAAGTATACTTTATGGGCAACTGCCTCTTTTGAAGCTTGCCAGTTCAACATAAATTTTTCACCCAAAACAACATGTGCATCTGCATCTTCCGGTTTTGGAGTATGTGCTTGTTTTTTAAGATTTGGCGTATCAATTTCAAATCCGTTGATGATCATTTGCTGAATTAAATTGGCATCCCTCGCATCTAATTCAAAACGAATCACAACATTTTTACCTGCCTGAGCATTAAATTCAATGTAAGCTGTTGCCGCTTCAATTGTCGAAGTTGCCCTGTTGGTAGAAATTACAGTTTCAACCAATTTATTATTTACAAATATTTTTATAGGAGCAAAAGATTTTCCTTCAATCTTGTCAAAAGTATTATGGAAAGTAAGCAACGAATGTTGTCCTGCTTTTAATCCGCTAATGGTAAGTTCTAAGTTTTTATCGGTTACCAAACCGTCACTTGTTAATCGGCCGTAAAACGGTGCGTTCATTCCGACTTTAAACCATTTCGAAGAAAAATTTCCTTTTAATTTGAATTTTACATTATTAAAAAATTTCTCCGCTTCTGTTTGTTCCGTAATTGGCCATGAACTATAATTAGGATCACTTACTTCCTCCGCTCTTCTTCCCGAAAAATCGAAATCGACTTTTACGATTTGTCTATCAGTTGTTTTTCCAACTGATTGCGCCTGCCCGTTTGTTGCCAAAAGCATGGACAAAACAGCAGCACTCATTAATTTCTTTATCATTGTAATTGGTAGTAGTTAATTAGTCTAATTTTTTCTTTTCTTCTATTGAAATCCCTAACAGATTTATAATGTCTTTTTCTCTTTTCTGAGGAATCACTCTGATAATTTTCGTAATTCCGTTTTGAAGCTCGGCTTCTATAATCGTATTTTGAGAAGCATGTAATTTAAAATGAACGTTCCAGTCTTTTGGCCAGGCCGGAAAAAGATAGATTTTCCCGTTTGCTTCCTGCAACAACATTTCCTGCATACCAATCATTCCCGCTCCACCCCAATTATGATCCGGAACCCAGTCAAAACCCGGACCCCAAAATGCCGGAAATCGTCGCCCGGAATCACTCATTTTTAACAAATTGTATCTTGCAGCTTCTTCCGTTAAACCCAATCTGGCAGCAAAAATATTATCTTGTTTCCAACCAATATGACTTCTGAATTTGATTGCATCCGCATCATATTTCCAGGTATTCAAAGCCGTTTCTAAATCTGGTTTTCCGACTCCGTAAATTCCCCATGGATAAACCGGATACAGTTGTGGCACTTCAGAATTATTCACTCTTTCCCACGATTTTGCCGGAACTAATACTTTATGATTTTCGATGTTGCCATAATTCAAAGGGGGAATTTTGGTTAGAAATTCTATTAAATAAGCTGCATCTTCTACAGATAATTGTTTTGAAGAAAGATTTAATAGTTTTTCTGTAATTACCTGCAAAGCAGCAATCGTGCTATTAGAATTATTGGCCATTTTATAGGTTTCGGCACCTGAACCCGGAAATAAAATTAATTTTCCGTTTCCGTCTAAAGCCTTTCTTCCACGTTGTTTAGCCAGATATTGATAATGTTCGTCAAAAAACCGAAGGCAACTTATGATGAATGAATTGTATTTCTGAATGTCTTCTTTTGCAAACTCCTTTTGCTGCAGCATCATTTGACAGAATTCAAAAACGGTGTCCCATTCATATTCCAGCCAGGCATTATATTCCATTCCCGGATCGTAATCTGCAGGACGTTTCCATTCGTATTCGGCCGGATTTGGTAAACCGAAATTTTCCAATTGTTCTGTAAATGCTGCACCGCCGTGTTTCCAATAAACCTGAGAACGCAATTCGGCATTTTTTTGCAAACTCACGTAATAATCCAATTGTGATTTCATCATATCAAAATCACCACTTTTTAGCATCGGAAAATAAACTAGTCTCTGATTTTGAGCCGTCATCGTTCCTCCGCCCCAATTTCTAAAATCGGGTGTGAAATTTAAATCGGCATTAGTAAAAACCGGATCAACAGTAAATAATCCGCCGTTGAATTTTGTTGGATATTTTCCGTAAGCATTGCATCCTAACATGTATCGGAACAACTGATAATTTTTTCCGATTTGATATACTGAATCCGTTTTAGAATTACTTTTTTGAGTATAAATAAAACTGCGGTTCCAGAAATTATTCCACCAGTTGATGGTATTTTTTTCTGCTTTTTTGGAATTGATTTTATAATCTGAAACTTGATTCTTCAAACCCTTTTGCCAGGAAGTTTGTTGAGAAGATTGATTGGTAAATAAATGAATTTGAAGATTTTGTTTTTTGGATGGTTTTATACTTGAAAGTGCATAACCTTTAAAATCCGTATCCTGATATTTCCCTTCATAAGTTCCATCAGATTTTAAATTGCTTCCCGTCATGAATCCACCAAAAGTTAGATTCGCCAAAGGATTTAGCATCTGCTCTTTTACCGATTCCATTTTTTGTTGTTTTACGGCAACATCAAAAACGGTTTGTTCTCTGTTTCTATGGTAAAATTGGATGCCATTATTTTGAACTGAAACGGAATCTTTAAAGGTGAAAATTTCCCCTTGCGGAGCCCATTTATATGAATTGGCATTATTTGCTTTTCCTTTGGAAGGACGATTGAAATGACGCCAAGTTTCATAAGAAGCTGTCATTTTCAACGGAGTTTTACTTTCTAAATCCAGATGAATTACCGGTTTAAAAACATCAACCCAAAGTTTGATTTTAGTATTATTTTGAGTAATCGAAATATAACCGTCTTTTAAAACTAGTTCCTGTTTAAAACCTTCATTATCCGTAAACGGATTTGGAGTTAAACTCACTTTTACACGACCCAACTTCAATAATGTATTATGTTCATCGAAAGTTCCGCTACGCGAAAAATAAAAATATAAATCTCCTTTTTCAACCCAAACATTCAAACCAATGTCGCCTCCGCCCAAAGGCATCGATTCTGATGAATTAGTGCTTTGTGTATTCCAAACCGGATTGTAATTTTCAAGCACAGGAGTTTGCGCTTTGGCTAAAAGCGTGATGAAAAGAAAAAATAAAATTATTGTATTTTTCACACTTATTTGTTTAGACGTAAAATTACTTCAAAATGGAAAACCATTTTATATTTGCTGTTTAAAAACTATGTATTTGTTGTTTTTGTTTATCATCTGACAGAGGAGATTTCTCCTCCGTCGAAATGACAAAGCTGTTCTTTTGCTCAGGAAAAACCTGAAAGATTTTAAAACCTTCCCGTTTAATCCAAAAGAAATCTTTTAACTAATCAAGTAATAACTTAAATGAATTGATTAGACTTCTTATATTATAAAAGGTTTAATCGACTACCACTCATCTGTTCGAAAAGACGATACCGGTAAACCTCCGGCACTAAATAATTCTGCTTTTGCAAAGTCTTTAAACAGGTAACGAACTGCAACTGGTTTGGCAACTTTATCAGAAGTTAAAACTACTGATTTTCTGCGAACTACAGTTTTAGCAGGATGAAATATTTTGTCTTCTCCAGCCAATTCAAAGCCAGTTACTTCTTTCTCATAAGACGTAATTCCGTTTGCTACATCATCAAAAGAAACGGTTACCGAATTATCTTTTATTTCCATTGATTTGTATTTCGGACTCTCAAATTCGAAACCTTCAATACCATAAGTTCTCGCCAAAGCCTGATAGGCCAAACGACTTCCGCCTTTTTCTTTATCCATTGGGTGAATGCTGTTTTCTTCCCCAATATCCATTAAAACTGCCATAGCTGAATTCGGAATTTCCTTTGAAGCTTTTAATTGTGCTTCTCTCAAATAAGCCGAATTGTATTTCTCCAAATAGTCTTTCGGATGAAATGATGCATAATTAAAAGGTGCAATCTGGGCATAATAAAAAGGGAAATCGCCCTGTTTCCACAAAGCTCTCCAACTACTTACCATTTTTTTCATTAACTCTTTGTATTCAGCAGCTCTCTCGTAATTCGATTCGCCTTGGTACCAAATACAACCTTTAATTCCGTAACCAATTACAGGCGAAAGCATTCCGTTAAATAAGGTCGTTGGAACACGATTGGGATCTTTTGCCAATTCTTCTTTTGTAGTCGGAATTTTAGCGCTTGCAAAATCTTTCAGCATTTCCTGATTCATCCACGCTTCCATGCTTGAACCTCCGTACGAAACATGAATTAACCCCACCGGAACATCTAAAACTTCCTGCAACAATGATCCGAAATACCAGGCTGTCGCACTGAAATTTGAAGTTGATTTTGGAGAAGCTACTTCCCATTTTCCTTCAAAATCAGTTAACGGTTCTAAAACTGTAGCTCTTGGAACTGTAATCAAGCGGATGTTTTTATTGGTTGATCTTACGATAATTTCGTTGCCATTTTTCACAGGCTGACCCTGAAAACCTTTCAACGGCATTTCCATGTTTGATTGTCCTGAACACAACCAAACTTCACCAATCAGAACATTCTTTACGATTACTTTTTCATTTCCTTCTGTAACTTCAATGGTGAATGGTCCTCCGGCAACTGGCGTTTGTAGATCTACTTTCCATTTTCCCTGCGCATCGGCTTTTGCTTTGTAGATTTTAGAATTCCATGATGTTTTAATGGTCAGGTTTCCATTCTTTTCTGCCCAGCCCCACATTGGCGCATTTGATTTTTGCTGCAGCATCATATTGTCTGAAAACAAGGCTGGCAATTTGATTTTTGCATTGATGTGGAAATTGCAAAAAAGCATTACAATTATTATAAATGTGCATTTAATATTCTTCATTTTTTAATATTTTTTTTCCGCCACGAATTCACGAATGATTGTGAATAATTATTAAAATAATTCGTGAATTGCTTCGCCTGTTCGCTATCGCTCGGGTCGTGGCTATTTTTTTCTTTTATTTTTTTTCTTTTCCAATCGTAACCGGCCCCAACAATCCGGCTTTTAATAATATTCCTTCTTGTAATCTAAACGGTGCTGTTGTCCAGGTTAATCTTTCTTCTTTTGGTAATTTTTCATCGCCAATTAATCGGTTTGCCCACGTATTGGTGATTTTAATTTCTATTGTATTTTTTCCTTTTTTCAAAGCTTCCGAAATATCTGCTTTGTATGGAAATGTCCAGATTGTACCACAGTTGATTCCATTTATAGTTACCTCAGCAATGTTGGCAATTGTTCCCAAATCAAGCCAGAATTTCTCGTTAATTTTCCCTTTCCAGATAAACTCTTTTTTATAAATTGCTGTTCCCGAATAATATTTAATTTGATCATCTTTTGAAGTACTCCAGTCAAAAAGCTTATTTGTTTTTACAATTTCTTTTGGTCCGTGAAATTCTGGATCAAATTGTATTTCCCAGTTTTCATCTAAAGTCTGAACTGTTTCTAAAGCAGCATAATTTTGCTTTTTATTTGAAATTGTTTCTTTTGTATTTTCTTTAAAAATGATAAAACAAGATTCATTTGCTTCTAATACAATCGGAACAATAGTTCTTCCATTTTCTATTTTCCAATCAGACAAAATAGTTGTTTTATCATTTACAGGATTATACAATTCCGGTATTTTACCGCTTACGCGAAAAGAAACTTCAAAACTTCTTTTTTCTCCTTTTTGATTCGAAAGAAAATAGATTTCTTCTTCATTAGATTTTCTGTGTGTCCACGCAATGGTTTCTGAATCGGCTCTGTTTAATTTCGGAAAGTAGATATCTTGCTCAATTCCGATTGAAGCAAAATCATTTCCTAAATACGGCAATTTAATAATGGTTCCTTTTCCGATTTTCCAGGTTGATGCATTTGAATTATTATTCCAGATTTCATCAATCACGCTTTGCCATTTTTTACGGTCTAATTCTGATTGCATTCCCGGCTGTAAATCCGGTTTTTCGTCAACAAAAACAGTAGCACCATCTTTTATCAATTGCAATATTTTTTCGGCTGCAGCTAAAGAAATCATTTTATTCGGAGCCATTTTATGACTTCCCGGAAACAATAAAGCGCCGTATTCAATTCCGCTGCCAAATGAAACTTTCCCGTTTTCAACTTTGGCATTGTTGATTAAAACATCAGCATTAAAGGAATCGTATTGATAACCATTTAACGGATTTATCCATTGCGACAAATCAGTATTATTTTTAGAATACGTAACTTCTTTGGGCATTTTTGTTGTTGGCTGACCTTCGTTTTCTAAACGTATTTTCTCGCTTTCCACTCTTGCCGCACCAAACACATTCGGAATAAAAGGCACTAAACGATCCGGCACAAAAGAGCGTGACGGAAAATCTTCGCCAATAAAAACTGCTAAATCAATAACAGGTTTTCCTTTTTGCAATTGCAATTGTACTCTTTGGCAATAATCAAACCAGGCTTTTCCCGGTTTCCACCAGGTTTGGTCTCTTTGAAAAAAAGTTCCGATATCGTCTAAAGTCATTCCCGGTTTTCTGTCTGTCCACGGATTATGGACAAAGACGTGGTAAAACAATCGGTTGATTCCTAAAGCGTAATTACGATCCGCCAAAGTTTTTAAATTTCCCGGATGCTCGTCCCAATCCATTCTTAAAGCCGTGAAAGATTCGGCCTGAATAATATCTTTTCCATAAATATGTCCGCCTGAAATGGCATCTATCATATCAAAAGGTTTATCGTGCGTTGGACTTTTTAACCAAAATTCTCCACTCGGGTAATCAACATGTTTATAATGCAACAAAGCATCACTCATCATTGTTGGCGCCACATTTTCTGAGCTTAATTTGACGTTATTTTCTTTGGCAATTTGAGCCACGGTTCCGTAGAAATTATCAGCAACTAATTCGGCAATTGTTTTGCGAACATCGTATAAAACTTTCTCCGTAACATCGGCACTTTCTATTGGAATTCCGGCCATTACAGGCAAATAATCAACCAGATTATAACCGCGTCTTTTTTGGAATTCGGCCTGAAAAACAACAGACCAGTTTTGGCTTCCGCATTCCCAACTATCAAAATGTAAAATTTCCAACGTTTTAGCAGCCAAATCAGGTCCTATAGTGCGAACCATTTCGCCAAACCAATGATCAAGCTGAAAACGAATTAATTCGGGATTAAATTTGTCGACTTCTAAACCTTTTCCGGCACCTCCCGTTGCATTTTCATGTCCGGTAGAAGTATGTCCCATTCGGATAATTTTCCATTTTCCTTTGGGCGCTTTCCAGTTCAAATTTCCATTAGCATCAACTAAATTGGTTATATTGATAATTTCTGATTTTTTAAAAGACTCTGAATTCGGAATTTGTTTTTCAGAAGTTTCCGGACTCAAACGCCAAACAGCTCCCGATTTTCCTTCGTAATTATCAATTAAGGCCTGATTCGAAAGTGTAATTTTACTCACTTTTAAATTCTGTTTCCATTTGGCAAAATCCAAATCTTCAGCACCTGGTTCTGTCCCAACAGGATCATAGACGAATCTGAAATATTTTGCAGTGACTGGTGTAATAACATGAGTATGCGCATAATCCATATCCTGCCAACCGTGACGTGGGGCAATCAATCTTTCGTGGAATTTAAAATTAATTCCGTCATTGCTTACTTCAACGATTAAACGCTGTGCCTGAAAATCTCTTCCTTTGGTTTCAATTACAATTGATTTGCAGGTAAAAGGCTGATCAAATTCATATTGAATCCAGCCTTTTTCGGCAAATTTAAAGTTCTCATCTTTTTTAGGATCAGCCAAAAAAGAGGCATCGGTATTATTTGAAGCGGTAACTTTTGGTAATTGTAATTGAGAATTGGTTTGATATTCTTTTATCGGAAGAGCAAAAGTCGCGATGTCTTTATAATAGTCTTTGTAATGTTCCGGAACGGGTAATTTTGAAGTAATCGTTTTTCCTCCGGTAATTTCAGTTGTTGACCAAACGATTTTTTGCATGGACATTTCCGGTGTAATCCACGGTCCGCCAGCAACAGCAAAACCATCGGCACCGTGAAAAGCCATTTTTAATCCTAATCGGTTAGCTTCTTTAAAAGCCCAATTTATCATATCCCAAAATTCCGGTGTCAATTGCAAAACCGGCGGGTCAATTAATGGCGGATTTGCCGGCCCTTTAATTGTCATTAAGTATGCGCCTGCAATTCCGGCTTGTTTCATCGCTTCTAAATCGGCCGTAATTCCTGCTTTAGAATAAGCCGATTTCATCCAATACCAATACACCCACGGTTTTGAGGATTCGATTGTGGGTTGAAACTCTGTTGTTTCTTTTTTATGAAGCTCCTGTGCGGAAACGAATCCCGCAAAGAGTAACAATACAGTCGAAAGTCGGAAAGCCGAAAGTCGAAAGTCAATTCTAAAAAGAAAAAATTGTTTTTTTTGAAACATTATTAATTATGCTTTTCTAATCTGCTAAATCTGCGAGAAAAATTAACTCTCGCAGATTTAGCAGATTATTTTTGATATTTTTTGTCTAATATTTAAACCTTTTCAAACTCTCTTCCAATCCATTTTTCGTTGCTGAAAAAGGAACCAGATAAAAACTGTATTGATAATCTCCTGATTTAATTTGATATTTCTCCAAAGGTTGCGCGACTGCTGTCCAACTGTCATTTCCTCCTACTCCCATCTGAATCAAATCGATATTTACAGTTAAAAATCCGGGATCTTTTAAGTCAAAAGTATGTTTGGCGGCACTTAAATTTTCTTGTGTATACGGCCACGCGCTCATGCTTAAAACTTTTGCATCATCCACCACCAATAAACCTTTGTTTTTTTGTGGTGTTGTAAAAGCCATCCATCTCACTTCGGTTCTGTTGGCATTTTCCTGAGGTTTTACATAATGCTCCAGAAAATCATTTATTGGTAGAGAATATTTTCCAACAAACGAACCAAAATTTCTGTCTATATAATTTTCTAATTCACCTTTTCCGTACCATGAAATCTGATCAAATTTTCTTTGAACTCCCATTTGCATTCCGATTTTTGGAATGTTTGGTAATTTGTTTGTGGCTTTTAAACTGTAGTCTACTTTTATAATTCCGTTCTGATTGATTTTATAAACGACCTGAACTTGTGCGCTGTCTTTTATAACTTCATAATCACTTGTAATCATGGTTCCATCAATTGCGATCGCCATTTTTGTATTGACCAATTTTGGTTTTGCCTGATACCAAGGTTTCAAAACTTTATGCGATTTCCATCCTCTTTTGTCGTTATCGGTAAGCGGTCTAACAAAATTAGGCAACAACGGAGCAAAAACCTGTTCTTCTCCATTGAAAACATACGAATTCAACGCTCCGTTTGTTTTACTAATGTTGATGTCAAAATTTTTTCCTTTGATTTTAAAATCAGAATCGGTTTCTGTGGTTTTAAAATTTGAATCTTTTTCGTTTTTAAAATCAAGTACTACATCTGATTTTTTCAACAGAAATTGATCTTCCGCGACAGCGTAACCTTTAGAAGCCCACAATTCATCCTTTGAAAGTTGAAATTCGATGTTCAGAAAATATTCGGCATCCTTTTTCAATTTTGGCAAATACTGTTTTACATCTAAAACGGTAGATTGTCCCGCCTCTAAATTGAAAGGTTTTAAAATTTGAGTTTTGATAACATTTCCGTTTTCCAGAATTTTTAAAACCGAAATATAATCTGCTAAAGATTTTACCGCCTGACGATTTTTAATTTCTAATTGAAAGTTGTCTTTTAAAGTACTTGTCGCTGGCTGGTAAATCCATTTATTTTCATAAATCGAACCTTTTGGTTTTCCGTTGGAATCAACAATTCCTTTTGTATTGAAATTTCCATCGTGGTATTTTTCACCAAAATCGCCACCGTGAGCAAAAAATTCCTGACCCGTTGCAGGATCTTTTTTCACCAATCCCTGATCTTTAAATTCCCAGATACAACCTCCAATAACTCTTGGAAGCGAACGGAATTCATCCCATAATTCTTTTAAATTTCCAACCGAATTTCCCATAGCATGAGAATATTCCACAAAAATAATTGGTCGTGTATCTTTCTTTTGATCCACCAAAAATTTAGGTGTAAAAACGCCAGGATAAAAACGGCTTACCATATCAACATACGGTTCGTCTTGTGGATTTTCAAATCGATAAGCGTGATCGATTGTTTTAGGATATCTCGGATCAAGCGGATCGATATACCCTTCTAGTCTCGGATTTCCCTGCGCCGGTTCGTAATGCACCGGACGCGTAATATCAAAATCGTGAACCCAACCTGCCATTGCAGCGTGATTTGGTCCTTTTCCACCTTCATTTCCTAAACTCCAAAAAACGACTGATGGATGATTTTTATCTCTTTCTACCATTCGGGTCATGCGCTCTAAATAGGCATTCGTCCATTTTGGATCGTTGCTTAATTTTCCACCAATTCCGTGTGTTTCCTGATTCGCTTCGTCCATCACCATGATTCCGTACTGATCACATAATTCATAAAAATAAGGATCGTTTGGATAATGACTGGTTCTGATTAAATTGAAATTGAATTTTTTAATGGTCGTTATATCTTGTTTGATATCATCGCGATTCACGGCTTTTCCCTTTGTCGGATGCTGATCGTGACGGTTTACGCCATACACATATGTTTCTTTCCCATTGATTAGCATTTTACCGTTTTCCTTCGAGAATTCAATGGATCTAAAACCAACTTTACAGCTTTTTGCTTCCGTTATATTTCCGTTGGCATCTTTGATCGACATTACTAACGTATATAAATTCGGTTCTTCAGAACTCCATTTTTTTGGATTAGTAATGTTTTCCTTGAACATTCCAAAACGTACATTATCCAGACGAGGATAACTTTCGTTGATCATGTCGATCACTGGTTTTTGAAGAGGCTCTTTAAATAAAGCCACATTATTGGCATCGTATAATTGTGCCTGAAAAGTATAATCTTTGATTTTTTCGCCAGTTAAATTTTCAACTTTTGGTCTCAATTGAAAAGAAGCATCTTTGTATTCCTTATCTAATTTGGTTTGATAAAAGAAATCCTGAATACGTAATTTTGGCTCTGCCATAATGAAAACTTCACGCTGGATTCCGCTTATGCGCCAGTGATCCTGATCTTCCAGATACGAACCGTCTGTCCAGCGAATTACCTGTACTGAAACTACATTTTCTCCTTCTTTCAAATAAGGTGTAATATCAAATTCTGAAGGCAAACAGCTGTCTTCTCCATAACCTAAAAACTCTCCGTTTAACCAAACCTGAAAACCAGAACTTACTCCGCCAAAATGCAAAGTTACCGTCATCTCTTTCCAGTTTTCCGGAACCGTAAAAGTGCGTTGATACGAACCAACTCCATTATAATCTTTAGGAATAAAAGGCGGATTTATAGGTCTAAAAGGATAAACCGCACTTTTGTAAATCGGAATATCATAACCTTTCATTTCCCAGTTGGATGGCACTTCGATTTTGTCCCAACCGGCAACTCTACTTTTATAGAAATCCTTTGAAGCTTCTTTTAAGTTCGATGCGTATTTAAAATCCCAATCGCCGGTTAGCATTTTCATTCGGCTTTTTGTTCGATCTCCTTTTAAGGCATCTTCAACATTTGTGTATGAATAGGCCGTTGCTCGTGAAGGTTGTCTGTTGATACTTGTTACTGTTGGATCTTCCCACGGAGCAAATTCATATTTTTTTGGCACTTCAGGAATTCCTGCTGGTTCACCGGTAACGGATTGTGCGTGAATATTACTTGTTAAAAGTAAGATGCAAAACGTGAATAGAAAGCTTTGAATCGAAAATCGAAACCTGAAAAATTGATGAATATGAATTGACATTATTTTTATATTATGATTCATTATTGTCTAATTATATTGTGTAGTCCCTACGGGACAAAATTCATTTTGCGATTATTATTTTTGCTACCAACATTTAATTCCTAACGGAATATTTCGCAGATATTAAATATTGGTTCCTACCGACATTAAACTCCTAACACAATATCTCGTAGAGATTAAATGTTGGTAACAAAAAGCAACCATCTATCTAAATGTCCCGTAGGGACTATACCTATTGACAATGCCAACTGAGACTGCGACTGAAAACTTTTATTTCTTTTCTTTTTTCTCTGGCGGCGCCACAAAATTCATTTCACTTTTACCTAAATCTTTCGAGGTTGCAATGGCAATCCCTCTTTGTTCTGCTTTGTTGACGGCACAATAAAAGTGATACACCACTCCATCGTGTTTTACTACAAATGATTTATGCGCAAACATATCATCATAAGGTTCAGACGATTTAATCAAATCATCCCCTTTCCAGTCGGTCCAGTTTACTAAGTCATTTGAAACTGCAAAACGGTTAAATGCGCCTTGATTCCAACCCGTCCAAAAAGCGCCAAAATAGAACATTACCCAGGTATCATTAATACGCTGAATATAAGCATCTCCTGAGATTCCTTTATGATGATTGATTAACGGTTTATTTCCATAACGTTCCCAATGTTCCATATCGTTTGATACTGCCATAGCAATACGTTCTGCACCTTTAGCAGGATTTATGCTATCACCTCGCGCATTGTAATACATGATAAAATTGTGTCCTGTAACTTTATCCTTATCACGAATAACACTATTTTTATACATCGTACTATTATCCCACCATCTGGCGTCTTTGTCTTTTGGCGTTAAAACCGGATTTTCTAACCTTTGAAATTCGTGTGGTTTTGTTGGCGACTCTTTTGTATACGCCATTCCGATCGATAATACTCCGGCTTCGTAACCTTTAGTATTTCCTCCAAAATAACTCATCCAATATTTGTCATCATATTTTTCCCATTCATAACTTCCACCCCATGTTGGATCTTGTAACGAAATATATCCCGCTTTTTGGTTGACATCCCAATGTTGTTCGTTTTCTGAGAAAGACATTACTTTTCCTAAATGTTTCCAATGCAATAAATCATCACTTTCAGCCAGCCAGGTTTCGTAACCTCTTCCGTCGTAAATCAAATACGTCATGAACCATTTCCCATCTTTTCTAAACACACTCGGACAATCCATTTTGTAAGAGTTGTCCGTCGGCACCATCACCAAACCGTATTTATAAGGCGTTTTGATTTCGTTATAAATCTCCTGCATTACAGTTTCGTTGATTTCTCTCTTCTTGTATTTAGTCGACGAGCAACTGGCGATAAAAAGTGCCGTAATGGCGATGATTAAATATTTAATTTTCATTCGTTATGTTGTTTTGCCACGAAGACGCTAAGGCACTAAGTTTTTTTAAATCTTTGTGAATCTATGTTGGTGAAATAATCTCGCAAAGTCGCAAAATTTCTATATTCTATTCTCTATAATCTTGTTTCTTTCCTCTTGACTCTTTCCTCTATTTCAACTCTTTCAATCTGGATTCCATTACGTCTTTGTTCAGTTTAACTTTTACCATTCCTGTCGGGTGAAATCTTCTTTTCAAATCGATGGCGTTGTACACAATTGTATAAACGTCGTTTCCTTCGGGGATTAGACAAAGCGGTGTTCTCATGATGTCCCACCATTTATCAACTTTTGTTTCTATGGGTAGGTAGCGTGCTTCTCCCCAATTGATTCCGTCTTTTGAAAGTGAATATCCAATCATATTTGGTAAATGATGTCCCCAGCCGTCAGGGCCTCCATCGAAGATTGCGATGTACAAACCGTTTGGCAACTGACTTACAATCGGGTTTTCGACAAACTGCGGATGCATTGATTTAATTGGTTCCAGACCTTTGTTCATTCTTTGCCACGGACCTTCTAAACTTTTTGATTCTGCCAAAGCTACAAACCAACCTTTTCCTGATTTCTTAGGATAATCTGCCCAAGAAGCAAATGGATAGGCTCCGCTGTAAAAGCCAAAATATTTATCGCCGACTTTATATGGAAAAAAGGAAGCGACTCCCTGACGTCCTTCCCAAGGTTGTGAATCTAATCCTGGTTCCATGATGATTCCCATATCTTTGTATGGACCGCCAATTCCGTCGATACCATCTACGGTTGATTCACAACGCCAAATTCTTCCGAAGGAATGATTTGGTTCTATTGTTTTACTAACTGTGTAAGCCAAATAATAGCCGTACCATTTGTTTGCCTTTTCGTTAAAAACCGGCATATACGACCAAATTGCGGCACGGCGATCATTCATTGGGTTGTCATCTTCAGTTATAGCGTAAGTTCCGCTGGCCTGATAAATCGTTGATTCTCTTTTCCAGTGAATCGCATCTTTACTCGTCCAGTGACCAATTCGGGTTTTTACACGATCGTAATAATAATCAACTCCTTTTTCTCCAGCTCTTTCTGTTGGAAACATATGATAAGTATCGCCAACTTTCACCACGCGACCTCCTTCAAAACCTCCCTGAATTTCTTCTGTTCCGGACATTCCTTCGTCTATAACGGGTTTATTTTCTCCACCGATGATTTCGAAAAGTGGTTTTTCATCTGAAAATCCTTCGACTATAAAAGTTGGATTCCACAGTTTTCCATCTGGAAGTTCTGCGTTTCTAGATTCTAGTTTTTGACTTTCTTTCACAACTCCTAAAATGGCAAATAAACCTTTTCCAGGATTTATAGTTTGAGTTCCTTTTGAATAGGAAATGGCATAAACATTTACGGGAGGTAAACCTGTAATTGTTGCTCCATTTTCTAAAATTAATTTGGCTTTCACCGAATTATTAAACTGAAGATATTCTGGGTTTTCTTTTTCCTGAAAAACGCCAATTAATATCTGAACATTTTCTTTAAATTTCAATTTTAATGGAGGGTTTGTTCCATTTTTATATTGCTCCAAAGGAAGTTCTACGCCTGTTAATCCTTGTAATTCTGGTGCCAAGCGAACGATGTTATGCTTGCTTCCTGAGAACACGTGCGCGTATTGGGTAGTTTTGAAAGTTTTGTATTTATTGACTGCTTCAAATGGCGCTGGTTTCCATGTTGGATTTTGTGCTTTTATTGAAAATTGAAAGCACAACGAAAACAACAACAGAAAAGCTGTTTTTAATTTGAAATTGTATTTTGTATTTTTTGAAAACATTGTTTTTTATTTTTTAATCTTAAACGCAATCTTGTCATTGCGAGGAACGAAGCAATCACAATTTGCTTATTATTAGTGAGGTTGCTTCGTTCCTCGCAATGACAAACTGGACGTAACAAACTATGGCTAATTACTAAGGACTAATCACTAAGAACTAAGAACTCAAATCGCTTTATAACTCACTTTATATTCCACATTCGGCTTCACAATCAATTGATATTTATTTTTAGCCAATGTCGTAATCGTTCCTGAATTCGTTTTTGGTTTGCTCGCACTTTCGAAAATCAATTTTCCTTCACCTTCCCCTGCTTTTACTTTGATTTCTTTGGTGCTGCAGTACAATGCTACTTCACCATTTGGTGTTGGTACTTTTCCCTGCATCCATTGTAAGCCACCTAAATTGGGTTTGATTTCGTATTCAGCATAACCTGGAGCAGTTGGTTTTACACCCAAATAATATTTTCCTAATAGATAAATTGGACTCGAACCCCAGGCATGGCAAAGACTTTTTCCGTAAGGGCGTCCATACATCGCTAAATGTTCTGTTCCTTTTTTGGTTGGATTATATTCTTCCCAGAAAGAAGTTGCGCCTTCTTTTAGCATTCCACCCCAATAGTCCTTCATTTCCTTCAGCACATAATCTTGTTCGCCCATGGCACACAAGGCTTCTAACTCGTAAAAACGCATGTATGGTGTTGTGATTTTAAGAACATCATCATTGAGCAACACCTTCTTTTTTATACTTTGTTTTTGTTCTTCATTAAAATAATTGAAAAAGATTCCGAACATATTAGCGTATCTGGTTACAATATCCTGCATTTTACCGTCAATACGCTGGTGCTTCATCACGTTTTCTTTCTTATCCCAAAACACATCAAATAATTTTGTTTTTAAATCATCCGCTAATTTTTCATATTGTTTTTGGTCTTCATTTTCACCTGCAATTTTAGCACTAACTGCCATGGCTTCTAAACTTCTCGCTAAAAGCATTTGCTCAAAACTCACCTCGCCTGTTTTTGGTAATCCGTTTGCCCAATCAATAAAAACCCAATCGCCTTCTAATGGTTCCAGGAATCCGTTTTTATTTCTTCTTTCTAAACAGAATTCCATAAGTGATTTCATTCTTGGGTAAAAAGTTTTTATGAATTTCGTATCGCTGGTGTGTAAATAGTAATCGTAAACACCTACAAACCAATACAGCGAATAATCCATTATGATATTAATATGAGCCGTCACAGGTTCTTTACCACGAAGTGCCAACAGCGTTCGTTCGACAGAAGCCGAATCAAAGAATAAATAATAATTCATTAAATAACTTTGATAAGCATCGCCAGACCAAACCCAACGGTCGCGCTTAATCCCGTCTATAAAAAATTCGCGGGTTGTTAAATGCATCGTGTAAGCCGACACATCCCAAATTTGGTTCAATTGTTCATCAGAAGATTTGAATGCGCCTCGATAATCTAATGGCAAATATTCATAAAGCATCGAAATAGAATCATATTTTACCGTTGCATCTGCTTGTACCTGAACATAGCGGAATGCTTTCGACCCATCATGAGTGTAAGTTTCAGGCTGATTTCCATCAAAAGACAAATGGTCCAGTGTTTCACATTTGGCAGTATCCAAAGCTTCTTCACGAGATTCACCATAATAAAGTGCTACTTTGCCTTTTCCTTTTAAACCGTGAATTTTAATATAACCAAAAGTTTCTTTACCAAAATCTACCAATGCACCATCTCCTATTTTTTCTGTTTTTTTTGCACTTAAAGGTTTGGTTGTTAGTTTAAATCCGGAAGGCTTATTCTCTGGTGAATAAAAATTCCAGGAACCAACAGGTACCCATGGCGTGCCTGACTGTTGTGCTTTTCCATTTTCATCAATCCAAAGTTTATCTTCATTGGTGACCTTCCAGGACGCATCCGATTTAATATATTTACCATCAATATAAATAGCCGGCAAGACTTCCTGATTATATACTTTAAATGAAATTTTGTGTTTCCCAACAGGAACTTTTAATGATTTTGGCTGTCCATAAACCTGAACACCATCCAGAAGCAATTGAAAAGATCCTTCTGAATAGACTTTTATCTCGTCTGGTTCCGGAATATCGACCTCTGTTTGAAAAGTTACCAGGGCATAAGGGCTGTAATATTGCCAAAGCGGCGGAAATACTGCTTCGCGTTCTGTACGTCTTACCTGCATTTTATTGCTTAACCAAACTTCAAAATCACCTGGATACCAGATCCATGTCGCTTCCTTTGGTTTTTCCTGTGCGAATAGAGCATTACAAGAAAATAAAACACTAAAAACAAGGAAAATTTTAAAAATTAAAAAGCGGTTTAGCATAGTTAGTTTATTTTGGGGCTAAAGATAAGTGTTCCTTTTACATTTCACACCCTGTGGTATCCTGTTATTTCACAACAAATACTAGTATTTGGTAGTTTTTTAAGGGAAAAATTATGAGTTATCACTTTTTTAGTACTAAAAAAAACATTCTCTAAATTTGAGTTACTCATTATAATTTTGAACCAAAAAAATCAAATTATAGGATTTAAGCCGATAATTTATCAGAATCGTTTTGATCTTCTAAAATATAATTAGAAGGTGTTTTTCCTAAATGCTTTTTAAACATATAAATAAAAGCGCTTGTCGTTTCATAACCTAAATTAAAGGCTATCTCTTTGATAGATTGTTTTTCTCCTAAACGTTTTATAGCTTCTAATAATTTTAATCGGGTACGCCAGTCGCTAAAATTCATTCCAAGCTCTTTAATGAATAATCGGGATAAGGTTCTGGTGCTCATAAACGAAATTTCGGCATAATAATCTATCGTATTTTTACTGGCTACATCGTTAAGCAAAAGATCAACTACTTTTTGCAATCTTTCGTGATTTGTTGTCGGTAAAAAAGTTGCACTTGGCTGAATTAAGGCTAACTCATCTAAAAAAACATCGATAATTCGTCCTTGCGTAGCTGTTGTATTTCCATCGGTTCCAAAAGATATAATTTTAAAAATCAACTGCTTTAAGAACATTGAAATATCAAAAGAGAAACTGTTTATTGGTAATCCTTCCGTTGAAGAGGGATCAATAAAAACACTATAATAATTAACGTCTTTTTGAAAAGTAACCTGATGTTCGACACCTCCAGGAAGCCACAACCCCTGTAAAGGATTCACAACCCAGATATTATTACCTACTACCACATTCATTACGCCACGTGTAGCATAAATGAGCTGTCCTCTAGGATGTGAGTGCGAGATACACATCTCATTGTTAACCGTTTCGGTATAACCTAAAACAGGTATGGACGGATTCAATTGGTATCCATAATCCTGCGCCAAACGATATGTCCGAATTTGGTTATTCATTGTCCAAATATAGCAATTCTGACATTGTAATTCTTTTAACCTTTGTAAAAAATAATACAGCTGTTATTTTTAATCTATTTAAAAATCAAAAAAATAACTCATGGACACTATTAAAGCAAATCCTGATATACTTAAAAAAACTACTTATTCGATCTTATTCATCATTAGTTTTTCTCATTTAATTAATGATCTTTTACAAGCTGTCGTTCCTTCTATTTATCCGCTTTTAAAGGAAAATTTTAATCTAAGTTTTTCACAAATCGGAATTATCACTTTTACCTATCAAATCGTTGCTTCTATTCTACAGCCTTTTGTGGGAATGTATACTGATAAAAATTCAAAACCTTATTCGTTAATAGTGGGTATGTGTTTTACCATGACAGGACTTTTTCTTGTTTCTATTGCTTCTAACTTTACTTATTTGTTATTATCTGTGAGTTTAATTGGTATCGGATCTTCAATTTTTCATCCGGAATCTTCGAGAGTTGCACATTTAGCTTCGGGTGGAAAAAAAGGATTGGCACAGTCTATTTTTCAATTGGGAGGAAATGCAGGAAGTGCCATCGGACCTTTATTGGCTGCTTTTATCATTATTCCGCATGGACAATCTTATGTAGCATGGTTTTATATTATTGCGTTGGTTGGTATTTTTGCTTTGTATAAAATTGCCCTTTGGTACAGTGAGCATTTATCATTAAGAAATGCTAATAAATCATCGCATCAAATTGAAACACATCATTTATCGAAAAGAACTGTAACTACTTCACTAATCATTTTATTGGTGCTGATTTTTTCGAAATACTTCTACATGAGTAGTATTACAAGTTATTATACTTTCTTTTTGATTGATAAATTTCACATCAGCATTCAGCAGTCTCAAATCTATTTATTTTTATTTTCGGGCGCTGTTGCCGCCGGAACTTTAATTGGCGGACCAATTGGCGACCGATTTGGAAGAAAATATGTGATCTGGGTTTCTATTCTTGGTGTTGCTCCGTTTACGATGTTATTGCCATATGTATCCTTATTTTGGGTTGGAACATTGTCTGTAATCATCGGGTTAATTCTTTCTTCTGCATTCTCAGCCATTTTAGTTTATGCCACTGAATTGATGCCAGGGAAAGTCGGACTTGTTGCGGGTCTTTTCTTCGGATTTGCTTTTGGAATGGGCGGTTTAGGTTCTGCTATTTTAGGAAAAATTGCAGACGCAACGAGTATAGAATATGTATTTAAAATTTGTGCATTTCTGCCTTTAATCGGAGTTATTACTGGATTTTTGCCTAATTTGGAGAAGAGAAAATCTGCTTAATGAGTATTTAAACACATAGAAACATAGATTTGGATTGTGTAGAAAAAGACATTTCATTAAAATAAAAAACACATAGCGTTCTGTTGAAATGTTATGTGTTATTTAATTTAACAACCTGATCTAACTTAAAATCTGTATTGAAGATAATTTAATGAGTATTTATACAATTTATCAAATGTTAATTGATTTTTTATTGAAGTCGTAATGAGTTGTTAGATTTATCATTCACTGGTTTGGAGGGAAGTTTGGGTATAAAAAAATGTTCCTCGGTTTTGGGAGCATTTTAGAATATTAATGAAAGAATATTGAAACGTTTTATGAAATTTCAACTTTTTAAAAATTGATATTACGGATTTTTGGTCTCGATTGGAAAGCAATTAATTTGCAATAAAGTATTTAAGTTGCCTCAAATTAAAAAAAATAAAATACTTAAAAAAATAGAGTTAATATTATCTTCAAAAAATAATTTAAAAAAGTTCAAAGTCAATGTTGTCTTTGTTTAAATCTTACAGAATCCTTTGATAAGTCTAATTCAGTATTTTTTGAATTTGAAATTATCGGATAACTTGAATAGATCAATTGAATAAATTCTGACCAAGTCATTGCATAAGTGTTTGCTAATATGAAATCTGCAGCACTTTTTGCTTCAAAATTTTTAACTTCAATAATTGAATTTGATTTTACGGATAATCTCTCAGTTGCCCGTCCGTCTGAATTTTTTGGTATATCTATTTTAAAAATTTCATTTCTCTTCTTTATTAATGCAAAAATATCTTTAGAGAAAGGCCCAAACTGCTCATAAGTCCATTTTGCTTCAGTGAATTGCTTACCATTTTCAATAGCAAACTTCCAGTCAATCAAAAATATAAGCAAGACCAATCTAGCGCTAGATAATTCGTCTTTCTTTGGGTATTTCTCAAATACATATAAAATTGTTTCTAATAAATTTTTCATAGCCCAATATTGTTTGAGTTTTGTAAATTTAATCCACTATTCTTTTCTACAAACATTATTAACGGCTGTTTAACACCATTTAATTTCTCAATAACTTCTTCTTTTGTAAATGCGTTAGGATTTTGGCTTTCAATTACGATAATCGCTTTTGGATGCCCCTCAAAACCATTAATCCTGTAGATATAAAAAGTTCGGGATAACATCGTCATTCCTTGAATAACATTTCGTGGAATATTGCAAATGGCATTTACCCTTTGATAGTAAGTATCTCCATTACGTAAATTTGGATCTGGTAGATCGTGTATATAAAATTCCCCTTCAGCCCAAGCTTTACCAATAAACCCTTCATTCAACGGATAATTACTACGTCCATGCAAAACAAGATTTGGATTATTTGATGATCTTCCGATAAGTATAAAGTTATTTTCGTAAATTTTGTACACACTAATCCTTTCGTTGTGAGCAAAATTTAAATTCTTAACAAGTAACATCAAATAGGAATTAAAAAGTTCATTTCTCTCTTTTACAACTGATGAAAAACTGTTTTCTAAATCAATAATTTTTCCAGCTTTGTCTGTGTTATCAATTTCTAAATCACTAATATTTTTTGCATTTTGAATACCTGCCAAACCAAAAATAATTGAAAAGATAACTACAAAATAATACAAGACTTTTCCGATAGGAAATTTATCATCACTTGCAAAGCTCATAGTAAAATCATTCAAATCTGAAATATCTATTACTGATAATACAACCAAAAGAAAACTTGATATATAATAGCAATATTTAAAAAACCAGTCTATAATATTATGTAAAAAATTTCTCATATCTTATATGTAAATAATCTAAAATTGAATATTTTTCAAAAAACAAGACCTTTTTGAAAGTTTACCTTTATTTGTGTGGGTCAAATATAATTTATTTAAACTATTCCTTTCATCATATTTCCCAATATTAACGCCACATAAAAAAACGCTTCCTTAAATAAAAAGCGTTCTCGTCATTAATTATTATCTAGTAAAACTTTTTAATTTCCATTAAAAATAAAATACAAACTCAGAATTACAATCCCAAGAATCGCAAATAATAATTTGACTTTCTTACTAGTTTTAGGAATATCACTTTCATCTGAAAAATTAATCTCAGGATTTTTATCTGCTAAAGAAATAATAATTGCCGCTACTAATAATGTAGCAAAAATGTAAAAGGAAATCAATAAAAAGTGAGGCCAAACCGGATATTTATCTGCAGGGAAAATCCATAAATATAAAACGCCAACAAATAAACTAAAGGCTGAACCCCATGACAATGTTGCGTTTACTGATTTTTTTGTGGTGCGTTTCCAAAAAATACTCAAAAGGAAAACAACAGACAATGAAGGCGCCAAAAATCCTAAAACCGCCTGAAAAATATTAAATAAATTTTGTCCTTTTATATTGTCAATGGCAACGGCAATCAAAATGGCAAATAAACATCCAGCTGCGATTGTGATACGTCCAATTTTAATTTGTTCTTTGATAGTTGCTGTCGGGTTGATTTTCTTTACATAAATATCATTAGTAAAAACAGTACTTAATGCATTTAAGGACGAACCAATTGTTCCTACCAAAACCGCAATCATCACACAAATCACCAAACCGTTCATTCCACTTGGGAATAAATTAGTCACCATTGTCATATAGGCCAAATCAGAATTTTTACCTAGTTCAGGATATAAAACATAACACAGAATTCCGGGTAAAATAAACAAAGGCAAAGCCAATACTTTTAACCATCCAATGAAATTTACACCCAATTGTCCGTGCTCTAAATTCTTTGCTCCCAAAACACTCTGCACCATCGATTGATCAGTACAGAAAAAAGCAACCGCCGCAACCGGATATCCCAACAAAATAGCCGGCCACGGATAATGTGCGTCGCTTGCGGGTTGCACCAGATTCCAAAAATTAGAAGGTGTTTTTGCTATTAAGGCGCTGATGCCTCCTACTTTTTGTAATCCTAAATAAGATAGAGTCAAGGAAACGACAATCAATAAAATCATCTGAAAAACATTCACTTTTGCAATGGCTTTCAATCCTCCGGCGAAAGTAAAAATTCCGGAAAAAATGACTAAAACGGTAACGCTCTGCCACATCGGAATTCCGAGAATTTGACGTACCAAAATTCCTCCGCTAAATAATCCTAACGATAACCAACTTACCAAAATTTTTACCAAAGCATACCAGGCCAAAATATTTTGCGTGCTGTCGCCGTAACGTTTTCCCATATATTCCGGCATCGTGCTCACTTTGCTCGCAATATAACGCGGTGCAAAAACCATGGCCAAAAGCAGTAAAAAAACGAAAGCGTACCATTCGAAATTTCCGGCTACAATTCCGGTGGCATAACCAATACTCGCAAAAGCCAATAAGGATGAAGGGCCAACATTGGTTCCCCACATATTAAACCCAATGCTATACCATTTTAGCGAATTCCCAGCCAGAAAGAGTGTTTCATTTTTCTTGCTTTGTTTCACACTTACTACGTAACCAATAATTAATAAGGCTACTAAATAAACGGCAACAATGATAAAATCTAAGGTTGTTAACTTATCGTAGATACTGTTCATAGCTCATATTCTTTTAAAACATCAACTATTTTAACTGGCATTCCGGTTTGTAAAGATTTGTCCATCGCCTGCAATAAAGCCACAGTTCCGATACCTTCTTTCATATCCGGATAGGCTGTGAAATTTTGTTCGATACTGTCTACGAAATATTCCAGATAATTTTGATATTCTCCTGCATGATGACTTTGTCCTTCAAAACGGAAATAATGTTTTAAGGTGGCATCGCCCCAGGTTATTACTTTTTCTTCGCCAGTTTTGTCTGTAATAGCATAACGCAATTCATGATAATCGGCCTGGCTTGCGCCTTCGGTTGCTCTTAGAATGGTACTCATTCCGCTATCTCTTTGAGCGGGTTGTGTTGGTGATGTGTAAACTCCGCTTACTCTGGCAATTCTTCCATCAGTTGCTTTGAAGATAAAGTGCATGGTGTCTTCGTTTTTTAGACCTGCTACACTTCCGTTGCTGCTGATCATGCCGTAACCCATTACTTCTTCAATATTGGGCAAATACCATCTGATGAAATCTACAGGATGACTTAAACCGCCGTAAAGCCATTTGAAAGATTGCAATAACGACCATTCTTTTTCTAAAAACCATCTGTGATCTGCGTGGTAATGCGCTTCGATTGTAATTAAGTCACCTATTAATCCTGCTTCAAAATCATTTCTTTGTCTCTTTGCCGGTTCAAAAAATCTTGAACTTTGACCAATAAAAACTTTCTTTCCGGTTTTCTCGCTCAGAGCTAATAACGCTGCCGCATCGGCCAAATTATCGATAAAAGGTTTTGTACAAACAACATGTTTTCCGTGAAGTAAAGCTTGTTTAACATGATCGGCATGAAGATGATCTGGTGTATAAATAGCAATAATATCAATTGCGCTATCATTCAATAAATCATCGTAATTGATTGTGTACGAGTGAAAATCAAATTCCTTTGCTCTTTGTTTACACAATTCTTCATTTCGGTCACATACTTTTACAAGCTCCAATTTCGTGCTTTTTAAAGCTGCCGACATTGTACTGCGACCTTCTCCAAGTCCTAAAATGGCGATTTTTAACATAGTCAATTTATGTTTTGAGTTATCCTAACAGGTTTCCAAAACCTGTTAGGTATTGTTATGCTTTCATGCTACAGATTAAAGAATTTTAAAAGATTTTCTAATTTGCGCCTAAATACTTTTTTTGGTTTCAAAAGATACCTAACAGGTTTTGGAAACCTGTTAGGATAGTTATATTTTATTTAAGAAAATCCAAGTTTCATCGGGTTTTGCGCCTTCGATTCCGGTTTGGTATTTTTTCATTAGGGCGTTCCAATCGTCTACACGTGGATTATTTTCTGTTGTTTTTGGATTCAGTTTATCCAGATTTTCGCCTTTCGGAATACTGATGACCAACATTAATTGTCTTCCGTTTTTGAAAACCTGTAATTGTTGGAAATCGGCGTTGCAGAATCCTTTTGCGATTTCCGGCCATTTTTCAAATTGAGTCGTATGATAATCAACATACTCTTTTTGCGATTTTTCGTCATTCACCAAATTCGCTGTTAAAACGATATTTTCCCATTCAGATGCTGGTTTAGAATCTTTACATCTTTCAAAATTTTGGAAATCATAAATTGGTTTTTCGTAGATTTTTATTTCTGCCGATGGATATGCGAGAGCCAATTTCTTTTTCGTTCTTTCCGGCTGATTCATTTTTCCGTAAATCACCAAATGATTTTTCCATTGATAAATTGATTCGCCTACAATTCGGAAACCTTTTATAGTTGATTTCACTTTTTCAATATCAAAATCGGAACCTACCATTTCGATGGCTACTGATTTTGGTAATTCCTGTAATCCCCAGGCTTCGTCAGCAATTGCTTCTTTTCTTAAAGCAGCATAAGGTGATCTGATTCCGGCAGCTTCTTTTATTTTTGTGCTGACGTAAGGATTATTGTTTTCCCAAATATTTCCCTCCGGACCGTTGTTGTTTTTTAAGATTTTCTCAGTTGCAATCGAGTTGTTTTTGATGGTAAAACCCTGACTTCCTTCATCTGTATACAAGTACAACCATAAAAAAGGATCGTGTGCGTACGGACTGAAATAAACTTTGTCGATATAATTTTCTTCTATTCGGCTGTTTGGCTGTGATGAAAGTGTATAAATTCCGGAAACATCATGAAGATGTTTGGCATAATGATGAATTTTATTTCCGATGATTTTATTGTTTTCCATCACATTTTTGGTGTGCGTCCAGCCCCAGCCCATTGAGATTCCGCTGTACGCCACATCCGAAATTTCATTGTGTTCAATGGTAAGATTTTTTACAAAACCAGCTGCAATTCCTAAACATCCCCAATCTTCGTTGGCAACATTGGTAATTAAGTTGTCCTCAATTACTTCATCGGAACAAATTTCTCTTTCGTCTTTTATAACCAATGGCAAATGCGCTTCGAAAGCTTCTTCAGAAAAAACACCAATACTTATAGCATTCCCTCCAATATCTTTGAACAAATTTCCCTTCACAGTATTGTGATTTGTCCCTTTATTAAAATCTAATCCTGTTGACGATAAATGTTCAAAACGACAAGATTCGAATTGATTGTTATTCGCATAATTCACCTCAACGGCTGCTCGTGGTCTTCCCACCCAACCCTGATTTTCTAAGTTTGCCTGATTTGGAGTTCCGGGAACTTGTAATTTATAAGCATCCAGTAAATACATTCCAGCCTGCAACGGCACGTGACCTTGTTGGGATGGGCGAAGCCAGTTGCTGTATTGAAAGGAGATTCCTTTAAAATTAAAATGATGAACCGGAGAATCGATTGTTCCTTTCATCTCTACTAAATTTTCCAGAACGGGAACGGTAACTTTTGCAGAAGTTAAATCTTCACCTGCTCTCGGAATATAATAGATTTTAGCATTTTTTTTATCCAAAAACCATTCGCCAGGTTCGTTCAGCATGGAGATTCCGTTGTTTAAAAAGAAAGCTGAATTTCCGTTATTTTTTGAAATCCACGGTGCTGGCCATGGATGCTCGCTTTGAATACGACTTTCCGGTTGTTCAAAAGAAAGTCTGGCGCTGTCTTTTTGAACTTCAATATTTTTAATACGAAGATTGGCTGTTGACCACCATTGAATAATAAACATTTCCATTCCGGGTTCGTATTTAATGGATTTATCTTTAAACGGAATCCAGCACGTTTCTGTTTTTGCATCCCATGATAATATGCGATCCATTTGGTTTCCCGCAGTACTTTTGGCTCTCACCGCTTTTTTTCCGTTCACCCAAAGTTGTCGGTAATTGATAATTTCACCTGCTTTTTGAGGTGCATCGGCTACCCAGACATTTGCTTTTTTTACTCCGTTTATAATGGCACCTTTTTTCCAATTTTTAATTTCAAGTCCACCGCTGATTGTTGGTATTGCATTTACATCGGCTTCAATTGTGGTTGGACTTTCAGAAGTTCCTGAATCTTCAGGTCTTATGAATAAAGGTTCGTTTAGGTAATATGTTCCGTCTGTTACAATAATATGAATTCCGTCTTTAATGGAGGAATCTTTTAAACGACGCAATTCTCTGGCCTTTCTCAGTGCCATACTTACAGTCGCTAACGGACTTTCTTTTGTTCCGGGATTAGTATCTTTTCCAGAAGTTGAAACCCAAATCTCACCTGCCGTTGCTGAAAAGACAGAACAGGTGACTAAAAAAAAGATAAGTAGCTTATTTAGAGTATGTAATCGCATTTTATATTTTTAATTTTAATAATGCTTAAATATAATTTAGAATGTAAATTTTCTTAGTAAAAAACTGATATTCTAAATAATTTTAACATTTTATTGAAATATTAGGCACCAATTTAAAGTAACCCTAAAATATAAGTATCCTGTACCCTCCTGCTATCCGTTAAAATAAGTGTATTTTTTACACATTATAGTTTTTTACCACAGAGAGCACAAAGATTTTTATCTAGGATTACTTGTAAAAACACTCTGTGTTTTTTTTTAAGTTAAGAAGAAAAAAATCTTTGTGCTCTCTGTGGTAAATAATTACAAAGAAATAACGTCCGAGGGCCGTCGGACGTTAAATTCACAAAAAACCACTTTTGCTTAAACAAACTTAAAAAAAACTATTTTTATCTATAGAAACCCATTGATACTCCGCCGTCTACGTTCAATGCATTTCCTGTTGATTTACCAAGTAAACCACCAACAAAAGCGAAACAAGCGTTTGCAATATCATCAGGCAATATGATTTCGTTTAATAACGTGCGTTTTGCGTAGTAAGCCGGCAGTTCTTCTACCGTAATACCATACGCTTTGGCACGACCTTCTGCCCAGCCTCCAGACCAAATGTTTGAGTCTGAGATTACAGCATCAGGGTTTACCGTGTTCACACGGATTTTATCAGCTCCAAGCTCTGCTGCCATAAGGCGCGTTAAATGGGCCTGCGCTGCTTTGGCCGATCCATAACCAGGATTGTTTGGACCTGCAACAACTGCGTTTTTGGAAACAATGTTTACAATGTCTCCACCAAAACCTTGTTTTCTCATTACTTCAATTCCGGCTTTCGATACAATAAATTGTCCTTTAACCAAAATATCATATAATCTGTCCCATTCCTCTAAAGTATGTTCAGCAATAGATTTTGAGATACTGATTCCGGCATTGTTGACTATGATATCTACTCCACCAAAAGCAAGGCATGCTTCGTCCAGTGCTTTTTCAGTGCTTTTTTCATCCGTTACATTTAATAGTGTACTAGATACGGCATCTCTTCCAAATGATTTGATGAAGTCTTTTGTAGCTTCTTCCAGTCTTTCCTCGTTGATGTCATTTATAATTATGCAGGCACCTTCCTGAGCAAACTTTTTGGCAATAGCCTTTCCAATTCCTCCGGCTGATCCGGTGATTAGGGCTACTCTTCCTGAAAGTGCTTTTGGTTTTGGCATACGCTGTAATTTTGCTTCTTCCAATAACCAATACTCGATATCAAAAGCTTCCTGATGAGGAAGTGAAGTATATTCTGAAACCGCTTCTGCACCTTTCATCACGTTCACTGCATTCACATAGTATTCTGATGCCAAACGCGCCATCGTTTTATCTTTGGCAAATGTGAACATTCCAACTCCCGGATATAAAATAACCACAGGATTTGGGTCACGCATCGCTGGTGAATTTGATTTTTTACAAGCATTGTAATAATCTTTGTACATTGCTCTGTAAGCCTCAAAAGCAGGTTTTAATTTTGCTTTGATCGCATTTACATCTGATAAATCCTCGTTTGGATCTAATTCCAAAACCAATGGACTGATTTTGGTTCTTAAAAAGTGATCCGGACAAGAAGTTCCAAGTGGAGCCAATTTCTCCAAATCATTTGAGTTGATGAATTCCAAAACTCTTGCATCATCAGTGTAATGTCCGATCATTTGACGCTCTGATGAACAGAATCCTCTTAAGATTGGCGCTACTTTTGCAGCTTTTAATCTTCTTTCAGCAACCTCAAGGCTTTGTATTTTTTGTCCTCCAAAAACAGGACGTTTTTTTCCGTAGTTATCTTCTAAATAAGTCGCACATTTCTCAATTACTTCAAGTGTGTTGATGTAACTTTCGTATGAAGTGTCTCCCCAAGTAAATAAACCGTGAGAACCCAGCATGATTCCACGTAATTTTTTTCCTTTTTTCTCTGCTTCTTCAAGGCAAGATCTTAACTGTAATCCAAGATCAAAGCCAGGGCGTTGCCAGCCCACCCATCCGATTTCTCCGTCGAATAATTCTTCGGTGATTTTTGCTCCGTCTTTAGCTGCTGCAATGGCAATAGCCGCGTCAGGGTGCAAGTGGTCAATATGTTTGAAGGGTAAAAATCCGTGTAATGGCGTATCGATTGATGGCGCTTTTGAAGCCAGATCGAAAATACAGTGGTTGAAAAGTTCTACCATTTCATCTTCGAATTCGATTCCTCTGTAAACGTTCTCAAGATTCCGAAGTCTTTCTAAATAAAGTGCCGCACAACCTGATTTTGTTAGTGTTCCGATATCTCCACCAGAACCTTTGATCCACATTACTTCTGAACTTTCTCCCGTTAACGGATCTTTGTCCGTGATTTTAACTGAAGTATTTCCTCCTCCGTAATTGGTCAATCGCAAATCAGCTCCCAGTAAGTTGGAACGATAAATGAAAAGCGCTACTTCATCTCCTGCCAAAGCTGCCGCTTTTGACTCATCCCATAAATAGCTTACGTGCTTAAAATTTGTATGTGTGGTTGTATTTGACATTTCTATATTTGGTTTTATAATAATCTGATGGTGTAAAATAAGAGAATGTAAAAAACATAACTATCCTGTACTATCCTTTATGAAAACGAACGTATTCAATTGATAACTAAATCTTAACAATTGAACCAAAGACTAAAACCGGAAAAACAATTCAAAGAAAAAAGAAGCAAAAAGACATCTAATTGCATGAAAATTAGACATAAAGTCTAAAACTAAATTGGTAAAAAGGAAGTGAAAAATAACAAAGAAAAGTCTTCACGAAGAGCGTTTAAAATAGACTTAATCTATAGAAATTATAAAAATTTAACTTTATGAATTTGCATTATATTTAATTCAATTAAAAAATTAAATTTTATAATGAAGATGAGCGCTTCAAAAATAGGCTGAAAGAATAAAAGTGCTTCCAGGTTTCATCAAAAAAAATTGATTTAAACTTTTAGAAGCACTTTTAAAATTTAAGTTTTATCAATCTAAACCTAAAGTTTATAAAATGATGTAGCATTTTCATGCCAGATTTTATTCTGATTTTGAGGTGAAAGTTGGGAAATATAATCTTCCAAAGTTTTTACCACTTCTGTATAATCTGAAGCTACGTTGAGAACCGGCCAATCTGATCCATACATCAATTTATCAGCAGAAAAATTTTCAAAAACAACATCTAAATAGGGTTTTAGATCATCCGTTTTCCAGTTTTTCCAATCTGCTTCAGTAACCATTCCTGAAATTTTACAAAAGACATTTTCTGACTTTGAAATTTCCGTAATACCTTTTTTCCATGATGCAATATCTCCCGATTTAATATCCGGTTTAGCAATGTGATCAACCACAAAAGGCTGATCCGGAAACTGATTTACCAAATTTATCGCCGCCGGTAATTGGCGATGAAAAATAAGAATATCGTAAGTAAAATTAAATTGTTTCAGAGCAGCAATTCCATTCTGAAAATCTTTTCTCAACATAAAATCATCTGATTCGCCCTGAACTACATGTCGAAAACCTTTTATCTTTTTATAACCTGAAAAATGATTTAACTGTTCTTCGATTGTTACACCGCGTAAATCGACCCAACCCACAACTCCTTTTATGAAATCATTTTTTGCTGCCAGATTTACTAAAAAATTAGTTTCGTCTTCAGACTGACTTGCCTGAACGGCAACGCAACCTGAAAATTGATTTTCCTGAAGCAAGGGCAAAAGATCTTCGGGCAAAAAATCTCTCTGAATTTTCTGCATGGTTTCATCAATCCAACTATCTCGTACGGGATCAAATTTCCAAAAATGCTGGTGTGCATCAATTCGCTTACTCATGTGGTATTAATTTACATCGTTGATTAAAGCGCGATCCAAATGCACGTATCCTCCATCAACAAAAACAAATTGTCCCGTGGTGTGCGACGAACGATCCGAAATAATAAAAAGTGCTGTATCTGCAATTTCCTCGGTCTGGGTCATTCTCCCTTTTAGTGGAATACTTTTATTGATTTTTTTCAAAACGGCTTCTCCGTCTGGTACTGTTTTAATCCAGTCTTCGTATGCAGGGGTATAACTTTCTGCAATAATAATGGCGTTGGAACGAATTTCGTACTGAATTAAATCAACCGCCCATTCTCTGGTCAATCCTAAAACTCCACCTTTTGCAGCAGCGTAACCTGAAGTTCCGCCTTGTCCAGTCAGAGCCACTTTAGAACCAATATTCAGAATATTTCCTTTTGATTCTTTTAGATAAGGAAGCGCATATTTCACCAATAGAAAATAACTTACCACATTTAGTTTCAACGAATTCATGAATTCTTCATAAGTCGAATCTAAACCGGCACCGTCATTTACACCAACGTTGTTAATTACGGCATCGATTCTTCCGTATTTTTCAACGATTTTCTTTACGGCATTTTCAACTTCATCCGGATTGGTAACATCTGTTTGTACAAATAATGCATCAATTCCTTTTTTCTTGATTGCTTCCGCATAACCAAATCCTCTGCTGTTTCTGTCCACTATTACCGGAATTCCACCTTCATCAGCAATTCGGTTAAGGATTGTTTCCCCGATACTTCCTTGTTTTCCGGCAGAACCTGAAACAACGATTATTTTATTTTTTAAATTTAAATCCATTTTTTGTGGTTATTTAAGTTTTTATCAATAGTTAGATTTTTTTAAACAAAGTGTTATTCTATTTCTATCAACGCTTTAATGACATTATTTTTCGGATCAATTAATTGTCCAAAATCGGTAATCATTTCTGAGAAACTGGTTCTGTGTGTAATGTATTTTTTCGGATTAATTTTTCCTGTTTTCAGGCAATCCATTACATATTCAAAATCTTCAATAGTCGCATTTCTGCTGCTCATTAAAGTAGATTCTCTTTTGTGGAAATCAGGATGACTGAAACTTAATTCTCCTTTTTGAAGTCCGACCAGAACAAATCTTCCGCCGTGTGAAATATAATTAAAAGCGCTATTCATCACTTTTTGGTTTCCAGTGGCATCAATTACAACATTGGCCATATCGCCGTTTGTAATTTCTGCCAGTTTTTGAGCAACATCATCATGCAACGGATTAATCGTTTCATCGGCATTCAATTCGTCTTTACAGAAACCTAATCTGTATTCGTTGATGTCCATCACGATTACTTTTGCTCCGGCTATTTTAGCAAACTGAATCAATCCGATACCAATTGGTCCGGCGCCCATTACTAAAACAGTGTCTGTTGGTTTTACTACTGCTCTTCGAACTCCGTGTGCTGCAATTGCTAATGGTTCAACCAATGCCAATTGATCGTAATCAAGACCCTGGCCGTGAAGTAAATATTGCTCGGGAATGGTTACATACTCCGCCATTCCGCCATCAATATGTACTCCGAAAACTTTAATATTTACGCAGCAATTCGTCAATCCGTTTCTGCAGGCAACACATTTTCCACAGTTGAAATACGGAATAAAAGTTACTTTATCGCCGGGTTCAAAACCTTTGGCATTTCCCTTAACATATTCTGCAGCAAGTTCATGACCCAAAATTCTTGGATATTCAAAATAAGGCTGAGTTCCGCCAAAAGCATGAATATCGGTACCACAAATTCCTATTCTTTTTATCTTCAGTAAAACTTCTCCTTCTTTTGGTTCGGGAATTGGTTTTTCTTTCAGAATAAATTCCTGTGGTTTTTCACATACTATAAATTTCATCTTAGATTTTTTTTAACTAATTCATTAAGCACAATTCATAAAAATTTAAACACATAGAAACATAGGTTTTTCTTGTAAAAATGTAAAAAGAAGATAAAAGAAACTAGTTTCCACACATAGTCCCGATAGCTATCGGGATTTGTTAAAACAAGTAAAACGCCTTTTGAGAATCCAAAATCTATGTTTCTATGTGTTAAAATAATTACGCCCAACGAAGTTTATAATTACTTTTTGTATGCTACTGCTGTTTGTTTGCTTGTTCCCAAACCTTCAATTCCTAATTCTACAACATCGCCGGCTTTTAGGTAAATTGGATCTGGTTTAATTCCCAAACCAACTCCCGGAGGCGTTCCTGTACTGATAATATCACCAGGAAGCAATGTCATAAACTGACTTAAATAGTGAACCAAAAATGGAATTTTGAAAACTAAGTTCAACGTGTTACTGTTCTGGTATTTTTTACCATTTACACTCAACCACATTGATAAATTATCAACATCTTTTACTTCATCTTTTGTAGCCAAGAAGGGCCCAAGAGGTGCAAATGTATCGCATCCTTTTCCTTTTGCCCATTGTCCGCCACGCTCGATTTGAAATTCTCTTTCGCTATAATCATTCAATAAAGCGTAACCTGCAACGTAATCTAAAGCTTCTGCTTCTTCAACATAACTTGCTTTTTTACCAACTACAAATGCAAGTTCCACTTCCCAGTCTGTTTTTACACTGTTTTTTGGAATAATTACATCATCGTCAGGACCGCATAATGAAGTCGTTGATTTAAAAAAGATGATAGGTTCTGTTGGAATTGGTGCACCAGTTTCTTTACAGTGATCTACATAATTTAAACCAATGCAAATTATTTTTGAAGGTCTCGCCACCGGAGAACCTAAACGTACATTTGCATCGACTTCTGGTAAAGTGGGATTACTTTCTAATGCTTTTTGCAATTTTTCTAAACCGTTTTCTTCAAAAAAACTTTCGTTAAAATCTGTTACAATTGACGAAACATCATATCTTTTTCCGCCTATTAAAACTCCTGGTTTTTCTTTTCCTATTTCTCCAAAACGTATTAATTTCATATCTTTTATTTTTTAGCCACTAAGGCACTAAGTCGCTAAGGTTCTAAGTTTTTTTGCTTAGAATTTATTGCTTAGTTGTTGGCAACTTTGTTAATTATTTGTTTTTTAAGTTCTTAGTTGATAAGGCTCTAAGGCTAAAAATCTTAGCAACTTAGAACCTTAGCCTCTTAGCAACTTTGTTAATTATTTAATTTAATAAATCCTCCGTCGATTGGGTAATCGCAGCCTGTTATAAATCCGGCTTCGTCGCTGCATAGGTATAATGCGAGAGCTGCGATTTCGTCCGGTTTTCCCATTCTGCCGATTGGTTGCGATTGTGATAATTTTTCGAACATTTCTGCTTCTTTACCTGCGTAGTTTTTCGAAATAAAACCATCCACAAATGGTGTATGAACTCTTGCAGGAGAAATAGAATTACAACGAATATTTTCTCCTATATAATCTTTTGCCACAGATAATGTCATGGCCATAACGGCGCCTTTTGCTGTAGAATAAGCAAAACGATCGGGAATACCAACCCACGCCGCAATAGACGCCATGTTAATAATCACACCGCCATTTGAAAGTCTGAATTGTGGAATCGCAGCAAACAAACAGTTGTAAACTCCTTTTACATTGACATCCATAACACGATCAAAATCAACTGCTGGTGTTGTATCTACTTTTCCAACATGAGCAATTCCGGCATTATTGATAAGAATATTAATATTTCCTATTCTCCCGAATGTTGCTTTTACATCTTCCTGATTTGCCACATTACAAGCATAAGAAAAACCACTTCCACCCGATTTTAAAATTTCGTCTAATGCATCCTGAGCGCTTTCGATTGTTAAATCTATGATGTGAACTTCTGCTCCTTGTTTTGCGAACAAAGTTGCAATTGCTCTTCCTATTCCGCTGCCTCCTCCGGTTACTACCGCTTTTTTATTTTTTAATGAAAACATGTTATAATTATTAAGTCATTTAGTATTTGATGTCGTTCTAACATTCAAAAAATCATTCTAATTTAATAAATGTAAAAACCACAATTACAAAAGTATATTTTAATATTAATATTTGAGATATATTTTCATATGAATGCCCTAAAATGAGTAAACTTTAATAAATTATAACATTTTTTACACCGTTTGTAAAAAAATTACCATTAAGATTAACATACTTCAAAAAATCAGTGTTAATAAACTCCTTAACTATTGTTCAATTCAATCTTATTTCTATTTTTGTAATTGTATTTTTTACATTTATTATTTTTTCAAATAAAAAATCCATCACTATAATTTTACCAAAATGACAATATTAAAAGGGATAACCTGGAATCACACAAGAGGTTTATTGCCAATGGTTGCTACAGCTCAGCGATTTACAGAATTAAATCCCAGAGTTGAAATTACCTGGGAGAAAAGAAGTTTACAAGAATTCGCCGATGCTTCGATTGAAGATTTAGCCAAAAGATTTGATTTGCTTGTAATCGATCACCCATGGACAGGCTTTGGTGCGCACTCAAAAACGATTTTGCCGTTATCAGATTATTTATCATCAGCATATATAAAAGATCAGGAATTAAACACAGTTGGACGTTCTTACGGAAGCTACGTTTTTAACGACAAATTATGGGCGTTGCCAATTGATGCAGCGACTCCTGTTGCGGCCGCTCGCTTGGATATTTTAGAAAAAGATGGCTTAAAAGTGCCGCAAACTTATGATGATTTATTGGCTCTAGCCAAAAAAGGACTGGTTGCTTTTGCAGGAATTCCGGTTGATGTTTTAATGAGTTTTTATATGTTTTGCTGTAGTTTGGGCGAAGCTCCTTTTCAATCGACAGAAAAAGTTATTTCTCCGGAAACAGGAAAAAAAGCATTGCAAATGTTTAGAGAATTAGCGCAATTAATTGATCCGGCAAATTTTAACCGAAACCCGATTCAGATTTATGAAGCGATGGTAAATTCTGATGAAATTGCCTACTGCCCTTTTGCTTACGGATATTCTAATTATTCGAGAACGGGATATGGTAGAAAATTGCTTCATTTTTATGATTTGGTTCGTTTGAATAATCAGCCGATGATTAGCTCTTTGGGCGGAACCGGTTTGGCAGTTTCTTCGTTCAGTAAAAATATTCCTGAAGCAATTAAATATGCTGAATTTACAGGATCTTCTCATACACAAAAAAATATTTTTGCTGATAATGGCGGACAACCCGGACATCTTCAGGCATGGAAAAGTGAACGAATCAATTCATTAACTCATGATTATTTTAAGAATACGTTACCGACTTTAGAAAGAGCTTTTCTTCGCCCAAGATATTCGGGGCATATGTATTTTCAGGATCATGCGGGCGATGTAGTTCGTGATTATTTGATGAAAGGCGGAGATGAAGATTTGGTTTTAGAAGTAATGAATTCGCTTTATGCGAAATCTCTAAATTTAATAACGGTATGAAACCACTAGAAGGATTAGTTGTTTTAGAATTCTGCCAGTTTTTGGCAGGACCTTCTGCGGGATTAAAATTAGCCGATTTAGGTGCGCGTGTTATTAAAATTGAACGACCAATAAAAGGCGAAGCTTGCCGACAATTGAGCATCAAAGATCTTTTTGTTGACGACAGCAGTTTATTATTTCATACGATTAACAGAAATAAAGAATCTTTTGCGGCCGATCTTAAAAACCCGGAAGATTTAATTCTGATCAAAAAATTAATCGCCAAAGCTGATATCATGACGCATAATTTCAGACCGGGCGTAATGGAAAAAATAGGATTGGATTTTAATGAAACCCTAACTATTAATCCGAAAATAATTTACGGCACCATTACAGGTTACGGCAATATTGGACCGTGGGCTAAGAAACCCGGACAGGATTTATTGTTACAATCGCTTTCCGGATTAAGTTGGTTAAGCGGTCGAAAAAGTCAGGGACCGGTTCCGTTTGGTTTGGCTGTAGCCGATTTAATGTGTGGAAACCATTTTGTTCAGGGAATTTTAGCGGCTTTATTAAAAAGAGCCAAAACTGGAAAAGGCGTTTTGGTAGAAGTTAGCTTATTAGAATCTGTTTTAGATGTTCAGTTTGAAGCGATTACTTCTTTCTTAAATAATGGCGGACAATTGCCGGAAAGAGGCGATGTAAAAGGAAGTGCACACGCATTTTTGAGCGCACCTTATGGAGTTTATGAAACTCAGGACGGTTATATTTCGCTGGCAATGGGCGATTTAATTTTTATTGGAAAAACTTTGGGAATTGATTTAACCAAATATGCCGATAAACAAGACTGGTTTACTTTTAGAGATGAAATCAGAGAATTATTAGCCGAAAATATTATAACTCAAACTTCTGATTATTGGTTGAATTTATTTCAGAAAGAAGGAATCTGGTGTGGAAAAGTGCTCAATTATGAAGAATTGGACAATCAATCTTTTATGAGTGAATTGCAATTGAAACAAACGGTTCAAAATTCTGCCGGAGAAAAATTGGTTACTACACGAAGTCCCATTCAGCTTGACGGAAAAATTTTAATTAGTAAAAAAGCCGCTCCTTCGGTTGGAGAAGATAACATAAAAATACACGAACAATTTTTAAGCGAATAGAATGAAACCTTTAGAAGATTATTTAATAATAGATTTTAGCCAGTTTCTTTCTGGTCCGTCGGCGAGTTTACGCTTGGCTGATTTGGGCGCGCGCGTTATAAAAATTGAGAAACCGGGAACGGGAGATATCTGCAGAACTTTATATACTTCTGATTTAATTATGAACGGAGAATCTTCTGTTTTTCATACGATTAACAGAAATAAAGAATCATTCGCCATTGATTTTAAACAACCGGAAGAACTCGAAAAATTAAAAAAATTATTGGCTAAAGCCGATGTTGTCATACATAATTTCAGACCTGGCGTAATGGAACGTGTTGGATTAAGTTATGAAGAGGTTAAAGCTATAAATCCAAATGTAATTTATGGATCAATCTCTGGTTTTGGCACTCATCCGGATTTAAAAGATTTACCGGGACAAGATTTGTTATTACAATCCTTAACAGCTTTGACATGGTTGAGTGGAAATCAGGAAGATGGTCCCGTTCCGATGGGATTATCAATTGTCGATATGTTGGCCGGAGCACATTTGGCTCAGGGAATTTTAGCTGCTTTATATCGAAAAGCGACACAAAATATTGGAGCTTCTGTTCAGGTAAGTATGCTGGAATCTGCTTTTGATTTTCAATTTGAAACCATTACCACTTTTTTTAATGATGGTGGCGAATTACCTGTTCGAACAAAAACCAATAATGCGCATGCTTATTTGGGAGCGCCTTACGGGATTTATAAAACCAATAATGGATTTTTGGCCTTGGCAATGGGATCGATTCCGGTTCTGGCTTCGCTTTTAAAATGTGATGGATTATTACAATTTCCTGAAAATAAATTTCATTTCAGAGATGAAATTAAAAATATTCTGGCAGAACATTTACAAACTCAGAATACAGATTTTTGGTTAAATATTTTAGAACCCGCAGATATTTGGTGTGCGGGCGTTTTAAACTACCAACAACTTTTTGCCGAGGAAGGTTTTAAAGTTTTAGATTTTACACAGAAAGTTGAAATGCTGGATGGCTATTCGTACCAAACAACAAGATGTCCGATTAAAATTGATGGCGAATATTTGACTTCAGGAAAAGGTTCTCCAAAATTAGGTCAGGATAATGAAAAAATTATTAAAGAATTTATAGCTGTGTAAATGAAAAAAATAAGAATTGCAGTTAGAAAATTTGATCCTTTTGAGAGCGCGCTTCAAAAGTTATGGGATTTGTTTTGTCTGGAGAATAACATTCAGGCTGAAGCCGAAATGATTCCTCTTGAATTGCATGATCTTTATGAAGAAACCATTACCAATAAAGGTTTAAAAAATGGCAAATGGGATATTGCACACATTAATACCGATTGGATTTTTGATGCTGTGAATGAAAAAGCGGTTCTGGATTTGACATCCTTTATCAGCCAAAATCCTCCACAGGATTATCCTGAAGGATGGCACCAATCACTATTACAATTACAACAAATAAAAAACAGCATTTACGGACTTCCTTTTCACGATGGTCCGGAATGCTTAATTTTTAGAAAAGATTTATTTGAAAATTTAATCGAAAAACAAAACTTTAAAAATCAATTTGGCTACGAATTAAATCCTCCAAAAACATGGGAACAATTTATTCAAATAGCGGAGTTTTTTAACCGTCCGGAAGAAAACCTTTATGGTTGTGTTTTTGCCAATTATCCGGATGGACACAATATGGTTTTTGATTTTTGCCTGCAGTTATGGACACGAGGCGGATCATTATTGGATCATCAAAATAAAATCAATATTAACAATTCTGCGGCTATTGAAGCTTTGGATTTTTATAGAAATATTGTAAACAATAAAAAGGCTGTTCATCCTAAATCAAAAAGTTTTGGTTCTGTAGAAGCGGGTTTGGCTTTCGCCGAAGGACAAGCTGCAATGGCAATTAACTGGTTTGGTTTTGCGTCAATGTGTGAAGTAATTGAAGAGTCTAAAGTTAAAGGCAAAGTTGATATTACGGAACTTCCCTCCCATCCTAATCAAAAAACAGCTTCATTGAATGTTTATTGGCTGTATACGATTGGCATTGGAAGTAAACAGAAAGAACTTGCTTATGATTTTTTACGGTTTGCGACTTCTCTAGAAAGCGACAAATTATTGACAAATGAAGGTGGAATTGGCTGTAGAAAATCAACCTGGAATGATGACGAAATCAATAAAATTATTCCGTTTTACCATAAACTCGAAATGCTTCACGAAAATGCCTTGACTTTACCGCAAACTCCGGTTTGGCCAAAAGTGGCAGAATTAATAGATCAAATGGTTTTGAAGGCAATTGAAAGTGATATTTCGTCTGAAAAATTATTGGAGGAAACTCAAAATGCAATTCAAAATATAACTAACATCTTTATCAAAGTTTAAAACTTTGATAAAGATTACGCACGAATATTAAAATATCAGATTATGAATATCCCATATAAACCTAAGTTACCAGAAACAAACCAACCCATAATTATTATTGGCGCAAGTGGTATTGTAAAAGATGCCCATTTGCCAGCTTATGAAATGGCCGGATTTACTGTTTTTGGTATTACCAACAGAACGATTTCAAAAGCACATGATTTGGCAAAGCAATTCAAAATTGAACATGTTTTTGAAAATGTAGCCGAAGCTGTTAAATACGCACCTTCGAATGCAGTTTATGATATTACGGTTCTTCCAGATCAATACATCGAAATTTTAGAACAGCTTCCTGATGGTGCGGCAGTCCTCATTCAGAAACCAATGGGAAATGATTTGGCACAAGCCCGTGAAATTGTAGCCGTTTGTGAAAGAAAAAAGTTAGTTGCCGGAATTAATTTTCAACTTCGTTTTGCCTCTTTTGTAAGCGCTGCAAGATATTTAATCAGTGAAGGAATTATTGGAGATTTGTATGATTTAGAGTTTAAAGTAACTGTAAATACACCTTGGGAATTGTTTCCGCTTATTAAGGAACATCCCAGATTGGAAATTCTTTTCCACAGTGTCCACTATATTGATTGCATTCGTTCTTTTTTAGGAAATCCGAAAAGTGTAATGGCAAAGACTGCAAAACATCCCTTAAAAAAATTATCATCAAGCCGATCGACTATTATTTTAGATTATGGAGAAGATAAACATGTTGTAATTAATACAAATCACGATCATCATTTTGGACCAAAACATGAAGAAAGTTACATCAAATGGGAAGGAACAAAAGGCGCCATTAAAGCAAAAATGGGATTATTGATGAATTATCCAGACGGTTTGCCTGACGAATTTGAATATTCGGTACAAAATGAAAATGGCGAATACGAATGGAAAAAAATCGAATTGGAAGGCTCATGGTTTCCCGAAGCTTTCATCGGAACAATGTCAAACCTAATGCGGTTCAAAGAAGGTTCTGATACCAAATTATTAGCAAGCGTTCAAGATGTTTTAGATAGTATGAAAGTTGTAGAAGCCTGTTACATTAGTAATGAAAGCGGCGGAGTGTCTCTGAACGAATTATATTTTACCATATAAGTTCATTTAACTCTGTCTACGCAGAAAAAAATATATCATATAAGAAAGTAGTAAATAAACCATAAAATTTAAATAGACTCTTTTTAAGCTTCACGCAAAGTGATTAAATGAACTTATATAACTTATATGGTGAAAAAAAATAAAAAACTATGTATTTCAAATCAACCTATTTTGAAGATTATCAAATTGGCGACAAGCGCGTCACTTTGGGCAGAACTATTACTGAAACCGATTTTGTGGTTCACGCAGGGCATACCGGAGATTTTTTTCCGCATCATATGGATGAAGAATGGTGTAAAACACAACCTTTCGGACAACGCATCGCACACGGAACTATGGTTTTTAGTATTGGAATCGGTCTGACCGCATCTGAGATTAATCCTGAAGCTTTTTCCAAAGGCTACGACCGCATGCGATTTGTAAAACCAGTTCATATAGGGGATACCATTCATTCTGAAATTACCATTTCTGAAAAAGGTGAAGCCAAAAAACCGGATATGGGAACAGTTACAGAACACGTAGAAATTATCAATCAACGTGGTGAAGTAGTTCTCGTGTGCGATCACTTATTATTAGTAAAAAAATCTATTTGAGGTACAAAGGTTCAAAGCAGCAAAGGTACAGAGGTAAATTCTCTAACAACTTTGTCTCTTTGAACCTTTGCGCCTTTGAACCTTAAAAAACTATCTAATGCAAATAACCAACCAAACGGGCGATCAACATGAATCCGCCACTTCAGAAAAAGGAACAGGAAATAAATATCTGTTGCCTTTTATTTTAATTACCAGCTTATTTTTCCTTTGGGGAATGGCTCATAATCTGGATTCTATTTTAATTCCGCATCTTAAAAAAGCATGTGAATTAAACAACCGCCAATCTACTTTAATTGACACTGCTGTGTTTTTTGCTTATTTTATAATGGCGATTCCCGCAGGAATGCTGATTAAAAGATTTGGTTATAAAAACAGCATTATTACCGGATTATTAGTTTTTGCTACGGGTGCTTTTCTATTTGTTCCTGCTGCAAATACGAGAACTTACGAATTATTTTTGTTTGCCTTATTTGTAATTGGCTGTGGATTGACCATTTTAGAAACAAGCGCAAATCCGTACGCTGCTATTTTAGGACCTGCGGAATCATCTTCAAAAAGATTGAATTTAGCAGCCTCCTTTAACGGCTTAGCAGCAATGGTTGCTCCTATTGTTGGTTCACTATTTATCTTATCCGGAAAAACACATACACCAGAGCAAATGGCCGCGATGCCTGACGCAACAAAAGCGGCTTACTTATTAGAAGAAGCCTCTGCTGTAAAGTTACCTTATATCATTTTGGGAAGTGTCTTGGTTTTAGTAGCCATATTATTTTACTTTATGCACTTGCCTTCGATGAAACCACAACATACAGAAGTTGAAGTTAAACCTGGTTTTTTCTCTGTTTTAAAATTTTCTCATTTAAGTTGGGCAGTTGTTGCACAATTTTTTTATGTAGGCGCACAAGTTTGTATCACCAGTTTTTTTATTAGAATTGCTCAACAAGGAGCTGGATTAGATGAAAAAACAGCAGGATACTATTTAGGTATTTATGGTTTTCTTTTTATGGCCGGCCGTTTTATTGGAACTTTCTTTTTGAAGTTCGTGAAGGATTATGTCTTACTTTCAATCTATTGTGTTATTAGTATTTTCCTTTGTTTGGTAGCAATTTACGGAACTGGAATTTACGTAATTTATGCACTTGGCGGAATTGGATTTTTTATGTCAATTATGTTTCCAACTATCTTTTCACTAGGATTGGTTGGCTTAAAATCAAATACAGAAACTGGTTCTTCATGGCTGGTAATGTCAATTGTTGGTGGCGCAATTTTACCATATGGAATGGGAACTTTAATTGACATGAAACACGATGATATTCAATCAGGTTATATTATTCCACTGTTGTGCTTTGTTATCATTCTTTATTTTGGAGTGTTTGGACATAAAGTAAAAAATGTTGTTTCTTAATAATTAATCTTTGATTTTGTATAAATTCCCAAGTTAGATTAGCTTGGGAATTCTTTTTAATTAAATTCTTCTAAACAAAATGAGAAAAGCAATTAAAATCATCTTTTCACTTCTATTTATTTTTAGTAGTGCATTATTCGCTCAAAAAAACAAAACTGTTTACGACATTATTGTTGCTAAAGATGGGAGTGGAAATTTTACTAAAGTGCAAGATGCATTTGATGCTGTTCCTGATAATAGTTTAAAACGGACTATTATTTATGTGAAAGCTGGAGTTTATAAAGAAAAAATAAAGCTAAATTCTGCCAAGCAAAATGTAATGTTACTTGGAGAATCATATAGAAACACTATTCTTACTTATGATGATTACGCAGAAATTGCAGGAGGTACAAGCAAATCATTCAGCACTCTAATCGAAGCAAATGATTTCTATGCCGAAAATATCACTTTCGAAAATACAATAGACAGTAATTTGTCGCAATATAAAAAGGGAGGCCAGGCAGTTGCTTTAATGGTTAATGGAGACAGAACTATATTTCACAATTGCAAAATAAGCGGTTTTCAGGATACTTTTTATCTTAAGGCAAACAAAAGGACATATATTAAGGATTGTACCATTGACGGTACTACGGATTTTATTTTTGGATCTGGTATAGCATTATTCGAAAACTGTTTCATACAAAGCAAAAGAGATTCATACATTACAGCCAGTAATCAGGATGTTGGCAAAAACAAATATGGTTTTGTATTTAAAGATTGTGTTATAATGCCGTATGCAAAAGAAGCTGCTACAAAAGTTTCTTTAGGAAGACCATGGGGAGCAGGCGCAAATGTAGTTTTTATTCACTGTTATGAAGAATCACATATTATACCTGAAGGCTGGTCAGTATGGTCTAAAGATCCCGAACATAAAGCGTATAATAATTGGAAAACTACTTTTTATGCTGAATATGACTGTTATGGCCCGGGAGATAATTCAAAAGCTCGTATTTCATGGTCACATCAACTAAATAAAAAAGAAGCTTCAGAATATAGTAAAGAAAAAATATTTGCGGCTAATAGTACAACGGCCAGCAATTTTGAAGCAGATTGGAATCCTATGATTGAAAATGATCAATGTCATTCTATTTTGCCTTCCAAAAAAACTAAGAATACAAATTCAGTTTTGAAAAAAGGGTTTAATTGAAATATTAGGAATTAAAGCCTTTTATAATTCCTCTTTTTGAAGATTTTACGAAATCAATAATTTTATCTCTTTCTAAAGTTTGCTGAAATTAGGTTTCAATTAATTCTAAAGCAAATTTAGTATTTTTCTTTTCTTGATAGAGAACTCTATAAATTGTTGATTTCGTAAAATCTTCAA